>JAESGD010000103.1_pt1 | contig 53928 bp, 26 predicted proteins | sample 9269581 | NCBI WGS metagenome assembly JAESGD01 (sample SAMN14515903, study PRJNA621661) | algae metagenome | isolation source: Cyanomargarita calcarea GSE-NOS-MK-12-04C and co-occurring heterotrophs from... | place: USA: Grand Staircase Escalante National Monument, Utah | collected 2007-12-30 | reverse complement strand
GCTTTCGCGACGTTGTAAGGTGGTTGTCATTGTTTTATAATTGCGATTTGTTGTATAAATTAGGCGGCTTGGTCTCCGTCTATGAATTCAATAGTATATTGTTTACAAAAATTAAGATAGGTATTTAACTTTTGTTAACCTGATGAGTGTTATCAGTTTTACTTATTAATCCAAATCTGAAGCCCACGAACCCCAATTTTGGGGGTGCAACCATGAAGCCTACCGTCAGTTCGAGAATAAAATTGAAAGTCTCTAATTTTGGGGGATTTGGGGGGCTTGTCTATAATGTGACCTTATGTGGAAGGATTCGCCTGTGAGAGAATATCTACTTGACTTTGACATGGAAGCGAATAAAACCGTATGGCAAGCTCCCAGGTGCAGCGTCTGGTAAAGTAGTTGAACCATTAATCACATTAACTAGCACGGCTCCCGTGGTGTTTTGAGCCGCTGATAGTGCGTTAGGTGGAGTAACACCGTTCAAAATATCAACTTTGTTACAAGTGCCTGGGGCTGCTGTACCGGGAGCTAGATACTGACCGCGATCGCTGTCATTTGCATTTGTCAGATTAGTTGTCGAGCCAATTTGTAGGGCAATGCCAGAACCAGATGCAAAGGCATTGTCAACAAAGCTGCTATTATTAGGCACCAAGTCACAGATATTGACATTCTTGATGGCACCTTCGCCACTGGACAGGAAATAAATTGTGTATTCTAATTCATCACCTGGTTTGACTTTGCCACCATTAATAGCACCCCGCAAGAATGTACTGAAGCCGCTATTAGAATTGGGCCAATTGGGATCGTTATCGTCGTTTTTCTTGGCAGAGGTTGTGTCATCAACGTACTCAGTCACCTCAGCACCGTTTATTTTAGTGATTCGTTTGACTAAGACTAGCTTGGCAGGATCGTTATTGTTCGCGCCAACGCTGGTTTTATATTTGCCTGTAGTGTCGGTATTCCTAGTCGGTAGATAGTTTGTACATCCCTGTGTCTTGGCAATAGCACTTGTAGTTGGTTCCCAGCAGGCACTGGTGTTGCCATCTAATCCATTTTTTGTCAAGCTGATAGATTGGCCGCTTAGAGCCCCAGCCAAGGCTGACTGATAGGTACTGTTCCACAGATTGAGAAAAGTTGGGGGCGGCGTATTGACCTCGGAACCCGAACCATAAGCGATATAATCAACAATCTGATTTTGGTTATCGTAAAGCCATATGTCGTCACCATCGTTGTTGAGCTTGGGAGTTTGTTCTAACCACGCTTGAACTGTTGCTTTAGGCGATTGATGGTTTGGGTTATTCTTCCCAATCCAAATAACAGCGTATTTTCCTGGTGCTAAAGTTGTTCCGTTGGGGAAAAGGTATGGGCTGGACTTGCTAGTTATACTGTCAATGCCATTAATGCCATCAATGTTGTTCTGAATTAGGTTACCATCCATCAGTTTCCAGTAGCTCAGGTTAGCTATGGAGTTGGAAGCATTATATATTTCAATAAATTCATCGTTTGTGTCGGCAGTAGCGCCCGTTTCCTTGTAAAATGCTTCGTTGATTATGACTTTGCCAGCGTCTAATGAAACTTGGTATACATTAAAGCCAAAGTTTTGATTTGAGAGTGAATCTGTAGTGACCTTAAAGGTTAAGTTCTTCGGTGTACTCAAGAAAAACCCAGTAGGAATTTTGGAATCGTTAGGATCAATTTGGACTTGATAATTGGTATTACTTGTAACACCAGTGAAGATATAAGCGCCATATTCGTTTGTAGTAGTGGTGGCTATAACTGAATTATCAGTAGGATTAATGAGTTTGACAGTAATGCCAGCAGGTACAGTGGGTTCGGCGCTATCAAACTTACTGTTACCGTCGTTGTCTTTGTAGAGGGTACCGGAAATAGTCAATTTAGAGTCTATGATATTCAATTGGCTGTCTTGAGCGGAAGCAGGAAAATAAGTCCATATATCCAATCCTTTGGTATCTCCAAAAGATCCAGCTGGGTCGCATTTTTTACCGGGGTTACCTTGGTTGCCAGATTGACCAAATTTCCGGTTGTTGCTTTCGGTGTTAAAGCCACTAATAGTGTTGCTGAAGGTAGGTGATGGTTGACCAACACCACAGAGTACAGCACCTGGAGTCCCAACGTTAATGCCACCGATAGTTGTATATCCCCGGTCGTCGTAAAATGCGGTTGTATTACCTAGAGGATTGGTGCCATTCAGCATTGTAATGGTGGGACCACCAGTGAAATTGTTCTCGGCATCGAGCAGGGGAAAGTGGTATTCACCTGAATGGACTTTGACGCGGACTTTGTAATTAGTGCCAACCGGAAAGTCTTTGCCACTATTATCTTTTCCATTCCAAAAAACTGATTGCACACCAACCGCTGCCATAATTCCTCGTAGAGAACGATTTTGGGCTTTGGTGGGATCATAATTTACACCATCTAGACTGATAACGATTTCGTAGTTGCCTTTTTCCTTGCTATCAAAGGTAAAAGTTCCACCTGTACCAAAAGAGCTGTTATTTGCCCCAGCTGTACCTGTAAACTTTAAGTCCTTTACCTCGGGAGTTACGGGAGAAGAAGGAACACCAGTTCCATCGTATCTGCCATCTGTTGCGTAAAGATCGATGTATGAAAGTACAGTGGAGTCAATGGGGTTAAAAAAGGTGCCGTATTGGGGCCGAGCCAGTTTAGTGTTACCATCCGGATTGCTAATTTGACTGTCTTGCCCAAGGATATCGTGGTAAAGAGGTGTTTTACCATCGCTGTCGAAAAAGCCTACTTGATTGCCAAAAATAACGAATCCATTCGGATCTAAGCCTCTGAGTTCTACTTTGTATTTGTAACCGTCTGTTGTGATGGGGTAGATCGGGAAATTGAGGGGACGACCATTATTACCAGTAAATAGGGCGAGATAGTAGCTGAATAACCGCCCGTTTATGTCTGTTGTGGATTTTGGGTCACTGCTACGTACGGTTACATCCCAAGCTGCAACAGTACTTCCCTGAGTGCTATTAAAGTTATTAGGGGAGCCCATATCCAACTCTCCAGTAGGCCCTCCATCTGCTCCGGAGTCTCCTCCAATTGGCCCGTACATAACAACATTGTAAACTCCTGTAGATGGGGCTTTGTAGTAGCAAGGGATGTAGCCCGTAGTGTTGGCAGTGCCATCAACAGACTGTGGACCTGCTAACTCTAGCGCACGACTGGAGATATAGCCCTGCCCAGGTTTCTTATTTGGTTGAGTAGAACACTTAAAATCAGGTGTCCCTGGAATGTTCTCATCACCAACATTGCCTGTAAATGTGTTAGGGTTATAAACCAGGATATCGCCACTGCCTTGCTCTACAGCGCTGGAACCTAAAAGAATATATTCTCCTTGATTAGCATATACTTTAAGTAAGGTTCGTCGCTTTACAAGATTGCCGTACAAATTGGTACGCCATTCTAGGTTAGCTCTGCTACTACCTGTCGGAGCGGTTGAGGGGTAAAGCGTGCGGCTACCTTCAGCATTTACAGGTTGCATCCACGAACTCAGGGCGCACAGTGATAGAGCAAGGCTACCTAATAGTCGTCCATAGCGGTTGGGGATGCTGTTATTTGCCGCTAAAAGATGTTTGCTCATTAATGGTTCACTTGCTCCTGATATTAATTGGTTCATTCACTGCAAATTAAGAATTGCCGTACTGATAAGGCTCGCTTTTAGGTTGCCCAATGTGTACGAAAATCTACCACTCTTATCCAGATTTACTGTGGATAGAAGTGGGAAGGGTTGATGCTTTACTCCCTTCCCGGAAGAAAATTATTTATAAATTAACCGCCATAGGCGCTTCGCCTTCCCGTAGGGTAGTACGCCGAGTAAGCCAAGGTTAGAGGTTAAATAGGACTTACGCACAAAATATGGAATGATTAACCGCGAAGACGCGAAGTACGCAAAGGAATAAGAGTTTGAGAGAGTTTTTGCGTAAGTCCTATTAAGAGAAAATAGGTAGTTTTAGACCGCAAAGGAGTAAAGCATCACCCTCTCGAAACTTACTCTGGTTGCAAGTCGGTTTCTTGAACGATTACTTCAATTCCCCGAATGTCTTTGTAAATAAATTCCACACGCCGATCGCGGGCATAATCAATTCTGTCACTACCTGTTGTTAAACGTTGACGTTCGCCAAAGGTACGAATTGTCATCCTTTCTGGTGCTATACCTTGACGAATTAAGTAATTTCTCGCAGATTTGGAGCGGCGTTTCCCCAAGTCTTCGTTGTAAGCATTACTTGCACGGGGGTCGGTATGTCCTTGGATTTCCGCAAATATTGAGGGATTTTCTCGCAATACTTGGGCAATTCTATCCAGTACTTTGCTGCTGTTGGGGCTGATGAAGTCTTTATCAAGGGCAAAATGGACATTCTTCGGTACCTCTAACCGAATGATTGGTGGGGTTGCTGGGGGCTCTTCTGGTGGGGTTGGAGGTGGTTCGGGGACGGTGGCTGTGAGACATTTTGGGATGGGTAGGGACGGGGTAACCTTACTTGTAGGGATTTTGGATTTGTCTAGAGCTTGAATTACGGCTGGATATGCTGGTTCTGATGTGCCGTATGTTTTATCAGTGGCGATCGCACTAATTTTGTCACCGGGTTTTAATTCGCTGACATCAAAGCTAAAGCGTCCTTTATCGTTGGCTTTGGTACTTCCTAAAGGTTCGCTTAAAACACCGTACTGAGTGTCGTTTTCACTCAATCTGTATAAATCGACTTGGGAACCTGGTTCGGCTTTACCATCGATTTTGACGGGTGTCCCATTTGTAAAGAAAAATTCTTGACTGAGAAATTCCGGTGTGTTAATTGCACCGTTTGCTGTATCTAAACGACGGTTGGGGGAGTTGCGTTGGGGGTTTGGCCCGTCACCATTTTGGAAGTCTTTGACACCGACGTTATACTGGGTATTGAGGTCGATGCTGAGTCCTTCGAGGTGCGAGAAGCGGTTGCCTTGAATGAAGTTGCTGCTGCTATTGGGGTACGATGTGACAACAATGCCTGCACCAGGTTGATTGCTAATTTCGTTGTCAGCGATTTGATTGCTGTTACCCATGACGTAAACTGCAGCCCTTCGGAAGCGACGACCGTTAAACTTAATTTGGTTGTCTTTAATTTGTACTGAACCTTCTGGCTTAAACATAAATACGCCGCTACCGTCGTTGGCGCAAATTAAGTTAGATTTAATTTGGGATTGATTAACAGCACCTTCTAACCTAATCGCATCAGGCATTCCAGCCAAACCATTACCGACGATAATATTTTCTCTAACTTGCATTCCTTCAGCACGAAACCCGGTAATGATGCCGCTACCGTCGTGATAGGAGATGCGGTTACCTTTAATAGTTGTGTTTACACCGTTAAATACAGATACCCCAAACGCAGAGGTGGTTTGCGGCATAGTTTCGTTGGGTGGGATACCCAACCAGTTATTTTCAATAACCGTATTTTCCGGTGGTTGAGTATGATTTACTGTATCTTTTGAGGAAATAAAAATATCAGCGGGAGGAGTGGTGGCGGTTTCGCGGTGAATGGAGGTGAAACCATAAAGACTTAACCCACGAATAGTGACATTATCGGCTATTACTGACAAGCCGCGAAATATTTCTTTCTCAGGTGCTGGTGTAATTACTACAACTGGCGTTGAAACTTTAAAATTCGCTGTCAGTGATTTCGCGGCATCATAACCGGGTTGAGTGGTGCCATCGATTACTATACCGGGTGAAGCGATCGCTGGCAATAGCTCCTCCAGTTGAATGGTAGTCTGTTGGGGGGGTAAATTAAACTCAATCCGAGAGTTCCCAGTTGTGGTTTGGACTTGGGATTTTTCTTTTTGGCTCAATTTATCTACTTTCAGAGTTCCATTGACTAAGGCGATCGCTTCTCGCAATGTCAGCACATCATCGGCTTGTATAGTATCTTGATTACTATTTACTACCACCCGTAATTGAGAATCCTGAGTTTGACCGATGGCAATGTCTGGCTGTGTTATTAGTAGCAAGCAAACTGCCAAACCAATGTTGTCAAAGCTCATCCTACCCCTGATTCCCCTCTTTGCTTGCTCCCTTGGAGCGGGGCTTTTATTAATAAAACTACCTAAATATTGCAGTGTAAATTTATTGAGCTTTCTTTTACTTGCTCCGGTCTTCTGGTGCTTCATATTTTGCTTCCCTCACTTTTATGCTTAGTCTTTGTGTTTAGGAGAGTTTGCACCACTGATTCTTTTTGCTGAGGTGGAGCAATTTTTTGTTGCCCAAAACCAGCAAATAGTTCATTCAGCTTAACCGTTAAGCCTAAATAAGCACCTCCGGCAGAACGCGTACCAGAGAAATCACGGTCATCGATTTTCCCAAAAACATATCCGGCACTCAATCTGAGATTGGGGGTGAGATAATAACCCGTCTCGACAACAAAGCCTGTTTCTGTGTAGTCAGATTGACCAATCCAGCGGGCTTCACCGACTAAATCCATGCTGTATCCCAAGCGATAGGTAGCTCGCAACTGTACCAGATTGACCATGCTCGTACCAATTAAGTCGTTAGCCAGATAAGTGGTGCTATTACGCAGGGCATATTTACCGTAAAATTCCCATTGCCAGTTGGGGGCATAAATAGCTTCTGCGGCAAAGGTATTGTCTTCGGCACCAGTACCGCTACCAAATAGGATGCTGTCAGGAATTGTGGCTGGATTTTTGCGATATTCGTAACGCAATAAAGCGTTAAATTTATCGCTGTTGGGGTCACGGTAGGCTAAACCCACTTTCAAGTTAGCTGTATCTCCTAGTGCCGAGAGTGTTTGATTGGAAGAGCCTGCTTGTTGATAGCGGACTAAGGCTGTGAGGGCTGGGGAAAGTTTGCCTGTAATACCTCCTGAAATCACGGTGTTGGAACCGTTGGAAGATGTGCGATGTTCGTAACGAGCGCTGGCTTGGAAGTTGGGATTATCAGTGTATTCCAAACCAATGCTGTAGCTATCTCCACCGTTAAACCCAATGGATGAGGCAGCTTGACCTGTAGTAAAGGGTTGGGCAAATTGCGAACCCGCTGCAGTCTTGCCAAAGAAGCTGCCAAATACGTGTTCGTAAGCCAAATTCAAGCGCAACCCAGGGGAAATAGTCCAACGGTTATTTAGTCCAATGGCTCCTTGGGTTGTCATTTGGTTGGAACCACCCAAAATCGAGTAACGACCGGTGATGGTGGTATCTGTGCCTAATTTATGTTCGCCATTCAGACTCAAACTAGTGATGGAGTTACCATCAAATTGACCGCCAGTGTAAAACTGTTGCGCTAGGGTAAGATTAATGCCGGGAATGGCAGCCCAATTTAACCCGAGGATAGTACGGTCTGGATATACGCTATCAGCACTAGAAGATAAGGTAAGCTCATTTTGGGCTTGGAAGGTTAGGTTATTGGCTAGGGGGAAGGCTAAACGCGAACGGACGGAGTCCGCACTTCGTGAACGCAATTGATCGGAATTACTACCCAGGTTACTTGTGGCAATCCGGTCTTGTCTGTCACGATGAATCCAATCAACACCCAAGGTGGCTTTACCCAAGGTTTGTTGAATTCCAGCAGAAATTGTCGTTAATGAATTATCAACTTTACTACCAGGAACAGCCTGAGAACGGGGTGCAAACAGTTCCTCAAAGGTATTTAGCGGTTGGGGAGCAATCCCAAAATTATCTTCATGGTCGTATTGGACTCGCAAATTAGTGCTTGAGGTCAGTCTACTTGTCAGTTGTCCTCCATATCGAGTTTGACCGGGTACAAAGCTGATGGTGGCATTATTGGCAAAGCCTGTATCGGCAAAACGATAGTAAGCATTGGCTTGCAAACCGTTAGTAATTTGTCCCTGTGCTTCCAAACGATAGGCATCACCGCTGACCAATCCCATCAGGTCTGAGTTATTGTTGGAATGGGCATATTCTGCGATTAACTTACCCCTTGAACCCAGAGATATCATTGCGTCTGCACCGTAGAGTTCAAACTGGCGTACTCCCTGGTTTTCTTGGACATAAGTCGCTCCCAACCAACTTTCTTGATTTGCACCGCGTCCAAGGTTATACTGCAAGCGACCTGCATAGATATTGCTGTTAGAATTTTGGCTATCGTATTGATACGAGACAACAATGCGTCTTACCAAAACTTCCCCTATCTCGTTTACATCAGTGCGGAGAACTGGTTCGCGGAATAATAAGGTGCCTCGGTCATAATCAATTTCATAGTCTGGACCACGACTAAGTTCTTTACGTTTAATGACAGTACCGGGACGATTCAGTTGTTCTAACTCAACGAAGACATTTTCACTGCCTGGTTGCAGCAATCTGCGAGAAAGAAAATAATAACCGCTAGTACCGTCAGGAGGAATCGTATCCCGTTGGAAACCTTTGACGTTATTACCGTATAAACCCGTAACTTGGAGGTTCCCGATGTTGTAGTTTGCCTTGAAGCCGTGGAGTTGACGAGTGATGGAGGTATATTGCTGGGATGAGCGGGCAAATTCCTCAGTGTTGTAGTCACCCCACATGAAATAATCAGGGCTGGCTCCGGCGATGCCAGACGATCGCTCTAAGCGGACATATACGCTGTCAGTTGAAGGGGCTACATAAGTACTGCTGGAACTATCACCGTAGACGGGATAATTTTGTTCGTTGAATTGGTAACTTTTAAACAAGCGATTATCGCAATTACAATCTTGATTAATTGTGCGATCGCTATTGTATGCACCTGTAAATAACCATTCCCCAACCGCACCCGTCGCAAATATCGCCGAGTGGAAATCTACCTGGGTTCTTGTATCTTTGTCAGGGCGGAGGAAATCACGGAAACTACCGTAATAATCTGTACCTCTCGCACCCAAACGCAGATCCACAACCCCAGTCACCAAACTAGGACGCAACGCTGTCTCAAATTCTAATTGGGTAAAGGCTTCCAAATCATTAGAGGCTGCCCGAATTCTCGCAGTTTGTGCCTTCAAGTCAGAGCGGAGATTTGCAGTGAATTCTCCTTTCTTCATCTCTATCTGAAAACCTGGTTGATCTGGTTTGAAATCTGCACCGACAAACTCCCCTGCACTCGGTATCAAAGTAATAACAGCATCGCGGTTAGAGCGATTGCCATTTTCATCAATGAGTTGACCCTTGATTGTCGCTGTAGAACGCCCATCAGCAGGGATACGAGCTTCCACAGTTGAGAGAGTTAATCGCTTTGGCGCTCCTCGCACTACTACCTTCTGTGTCACAGATGCTTCTGGAATTTCCGCAACTCCTACAGAAAGGGTATTCTCTCCTTCTTTCAGAGAGACACCATACCATGTCTGCGTTACCAAGTTAGTTTTGGAATCAGTTTCCGTCCGTCCAATTTGCGATCGCTCAACTAACTGACCATTGACTCGCAACTCGACTTGACTGCCAACGGGAAATTGCAGAATCACCGAAGTCGAGGAGATATCGAGAATAGCGTCAGGGATGGGAGTCAGGATTTTGAGAATGGGAGTAGTGGGGGAATTCAGATTCTCCTTTGCTCTCTCTTGAGAAGATTCTGCTTTAGCTGTGGTTGGATAGGAAATCAAGCTGATGGTTGATGCTAAACTCGCCAACAAGTAAAGGGTAAAAGTAGTTGCACGATACAGCCTGGGTTTCATTTCTTGACTTCCTCAAAAGAAGGTGTGACTGCAAAGTTCATCCGTACCAAACCACCTGGTTCTAAACGCACTAAGCGAGATTGGCTATTGCGTTCCCGGAATTTCCGATTGGGAGCGAGGGTGTAACCGGGAAGGCTAGTTAGGTCTAAAACACCTGTGTGATTTCCTGGTAAGACGTTGGCTACGGAGAACAAACCATTTGGATCTGTGGTGATGCGGTTTCCGTCTTCCATGAAAATCACCGCATTTGGAACTCCCGGTTCATTCCCTTGCTGTTCACCGTCGAAGTTCTTATCGATAAATACACGACCGATAATCGTGCCGCAATCGGAGACAATTCCCGGTCTAATTTTTAACTGGTGAGTTGCCGGTCCATCTTTGGTATTAAAGCGATTGTCAGCACGTTGAGCATTCACAATTGCACTGTTAAGGCCAGTACCACGCATAGCGTCAGCAGTTAATTGAGCCGCATAGGCAATATTCAGTACTTTCGCTGCCAAAAGAGTTACATCTGTGCGGAATGTCACCGTTGAACCATTGCGCTCTGAGGTGATAGTAATCGGTTGACCATCTAACTCTCCCCGGACAGACTTTGGTAAAAAGTTGAATCCTAAAGGTAAGTTATCGGTGAGAACTAAGTTGTTCAAACCAACTTCAGCGAGATTTTTTACTGAGAGACGATAGATTACCGTGTCTCCAGGTTCCGCAGTTGCGCGATCGCCTGTTTTGATAATCTGCACTTGATTTTTTTTGCACAAACCCGTCTGGAATGGCAGAGCTAATAAGTTCAGTCCGATTGTCTCGGCATTGGGAACCACCGCAACCGTATCTGTAAACGTAGTATTCCCGTTTATACTAATTGGCAGACCATCCAAGGATGTCGCCGTATAACTAACAACTCTGTTGCTAGCACTACCCGTGCTTTCACCGATTTGAATCTTAATGCGTCGCTGACTGAATATTGTATTCGAGGGCGGATTGATAAGTAAAATGTAAGTCCTACCGGAGTCAAGTTGACCCTTACTTGGATCTAATAAAAAGTTGTAAGTACCTCTAGGTTCGCCATTATTTAAAACAAACGGATTTTTATTATCAGTATTTGGTGCCAAACCACCGGGAATATTGTTGTCGGGAATATTCGGCACTTCTGTACGAGTCAGAGAAACCAATCTTCCCAACTCTGTACCTGTTGGATCGTTAGAACTCGGCTCATAGATACCAACAGAAAAACCAGTATAATCAGCTAAAAGTTCACCACCACAGCCTAAAATTTTCCCTAAAGGGTCAACCAATGGAGTGTTAATTACTTCTAGCTGACTAGTACGCCCTTCAAAAGTATAATTATTAGCAGAATTTGTATAAGTAAAACTAGCTTGGTTTGTAATCGGAACAGCCGCAACCTGATTTTTAATTTGTTGCGCTTCCACTGGTATGGAATTATGCAAAACACTTCCTACAAGAACGGTTGCGGCTAATCTTTGCAACCAGTTATTGTTGAAATTAATTTGCTCTTTTTTTTGAGGACGGCTCACTTAATATTTCTCCTCTGAGATGCCACGGTTCTGGCTGATAAATTTATGGATATTTGTTTGTAAAAATTTAAAACCGTGAATTTACGTTTACCCTGTATTCAAGCGCAGCAAGACTTGCCGTCAGTGCATTGCCAACTGATTGCTAAATGTGTGTATGAAAAAAGTTTTAACTTAGTAGTCTCTTAAATGTTGGGTTTAAAATAATACCCTTGGGAGTTGTCTGTTATTTTCTTTCTAACCTCTAACCTTTGCGTACTTCGCGTCTTCGCGGTTGATTCATAAGTAATCTTCTCTTGAAGAGAGTAAAAAATAAACCGCCGAGTACCCCAAGGAATAAGAGTGTTAGAAAGTTTTTACGTAAGTTGTGTCGGTAAAAATTTTTTACTCAAACGGAAAATGAACCACATAAGCGGAGCGCTCGCGGAGGGTAGGACGCAAAGAACAGGAAGGAAAGAGGGTTTGGCAGGGTCTTTGCATAAGTCCTACTCAAAACTCCTAATTACCGCACCTGTACTTGATAACTCGCTTTGACTGTTGCCTTCCCTGGAACAGATGCAATATTCAAGCGGATTTGGGTATAAGCGCTTGCCGGTGCTGCTTGAGTTTCTACTTTGCCGTTGGGGAGCTTCACCTGGACAGTTGGATTTTCCACAAAGCTGCTTGCCCCATCAATTTTGTACGTAATCTTGCCACCAGTGGGTATACTTGCAGATTTCAGTTGATACACCATCCCTTTGGGAATAGGTTGATTGAGAGCGAGATTTTTGATTGGGCGATCGCCTTTATTTTCCCCACTCACGGTGTAACGCAACACATCTTTTGATTGCACCGCAACGTTACCTTGCAAAGGTTGCCAGGTAATCTTTTGCTTCCCTTCCTTATCCTTTTGGATAACTTGCTTTTCAGCGCTTAATTGTAGTTGTAATTGCCCTTTTTGCTGAGAATTCTGGGCGATCGCTGAACCCATATCCCAGATACTTGGTACACCTGGTATCGCATCTATTGCAGACACCGTTGTTAATAGGGCGATCGCGCCGATACTTGCAATAGAAATAGACTTCATCTTCATAATCTCAAAACTTCCAAAATGTTGCAGATGTTGGTTGATTGCTGATATTATCTTTCCCGGTTTTGTGAAGAAACTCTCATTTGGCGGACTACTTCACAAAGTTTTTACAATATTTGTCCGGAAAGTTAGAACCTCTCTCCATAGAGCGAAGCGCTTCCCGCAGGGTACCTCTCTCCTCCTAGGAGAGAGGCTTTGAAACCCCCCCTTCCCTGAGGGGAAGGGGGGGTTAGGTTTCTAGTTCACCTTGCGTTGGAAGCCAAAAGTCCTTTCTTCCTGCGGTGCAAGTTTCTCTCCAGTATTCAACGTATCCTCATACTTACTGACAGTTGAGTCGTCTAAACCAGCAACACCTGCACTATTAAAGAAAGTCACAGTTGCCTTTGCAGGTACAGAATCCTTAGCAGTACCGGGAACGTTAGTGGTGTACTGCGCCCAGTTATTGCCGCCAGTCGCACCATCTTCAGTAATCTTGACTTTGCTGGCTTCCAAAATCACATTGCCACTTCCACCTGAAGGTGCAGCATCAGAAATGTTTTTGTACTTAATCTGATACTCAATGATGTTCCCTGGTGCAGGCTTCTTGGGATTGCTGCTAAAGGTCTCATCACCACTCTGCACATCTGGACCAGTTCCCTTGAGAATTTTCGACTCCTTCAGCATCTTGAGGAATCCAGTATAAACCTGGTCAATGGTGGTATTTTTGGCAGTTTCTGTGCCTAAACCAGGAGTTACATCATCGACAAACGCAGTGATGGGTACTGGGTAGCCTTTCAGCGTATCGGTAGAAAGCTCAGTGTTTGCTGGTAAATCTACCTTAACTTCGTAGCTGGAGGTACCGTTCGTTGCTATGGCAGGAATAGTAATGTACTTACTAGTATCATCAATAGCTGTTTGGTCACCTTTTGTTGCAGGATTGCCATCCAGATCAAATACAAACTTTGTACCATCCCAAACATAAACTTTTGATGTACCGCTAAAGGTAAGAGTTATCTTCGTATCTGCTGGCAGATCCGCAAGATTAGTTGGTGAAGTAGGAATCAGTGAGATGTCGTTCGTCTTGGTACTGGTATTTTTTACTGTGTTGGTAAAAGTTACTTCCCCTGGATCAATTTTGTCTCCCGGTTTAGTATTTGCAAGAACCCCTGAAGATTTGTTGGTGAAGTCATCGTTTTGATATTTGGGGTCAGTGTTAAGTGTTGTAGAACCAATAGCATCTGGGGCTGTATTGGGGCCATTCAATACCGAGCCAATAGCTTGAGTCAGAGGGAAACTGTTCGCTTCACCACCTGGACCACTACCACTGTTGTCGTTACCAGTGTCTGTGCCAGTTGCGGTTAACGTTGCGCTATCAGGAACATAGCCATTAGTGACGGTAGGTAAACCATTTCCATTAGCATCCACACCTGTCGCTGGAGTGCCATCATCGTTGAAGTTACTGGGCTTGTTGTCACCAGATTCGTCATATACAAAGTTGTCTGGAATCAGATCACCATTAGCATCTATAATCGGGACGCCATCGGTTTGACCGAACAATTGGGCAATATTGTTAACTGTTAATGTTGTACCAATGAAAGTAGATTTAACTTTTACCTGCACTGTGAAGGTTTTCACCTCTGCACCAACAGCAACGGATGTCACAGTCGCTGGATCGTTAACAAAACCGATACGAGTTACTGTTTTTAGATCCGTTGGTGCGGTTTCACTCCAAGTTGCAGCAATGGCATTGGTGGTAACAGGAGTAATACTGTAAACAGGTTTCCAACCAGCCGGGAAAACAGTCGGTGCCACCGCTAGTTCAGTATCTTTAGGAATAGCATCAGATACTAAAATTCGGTTACCTGTTAAGCCTTTGACCGTCGTACCCACCAATGCTGCAGGAATCAGAGTACTGGGACTTGGTGCGGTTGATTCGACTTTCAAGCCCAAATCATATTTGAGTGTGTCATCACTCAGCTTGGCAGTACCTTTATCGTCATAGCTATCAGCAGGTCTAGTCTTAAGTACCGTTGCAAAAGCGTATGTCGAGCCACCGACAGTAGCACTTTGGGTATTACTAGCTTCCTGAGCGGTAATAAGCACTCCAGCATATTCACCAGTAACACCACTACTATCAAGGTTATCTACCGTGTAAACGTCATCGTCATTGGTGTTGGCAGTATCCCGTAATTTGTCTTGACCGTTAGTTGGTGTATTACCAAGTCTGATTTCGATCAGGTCTGTTTTTTTGGCACCAGAATTGACAGTTACGACAACTCGCACCTTGAGCGAACCATCGGCTGGAACTGAAGCTGTGTCTTCACCAGCAGTGTTAAAGTCTGCCCACGTCGAATCGGGTTTTTGGTATTGCAGTTTTTCGACAGTACCAGGACCAGTGATACTAACTTTAGATTTATCTGGAATGCGGAACTTTGTGGGGTCGTTACCGACGTTTTTGATTGTGAAGTTATAGTAAACTTTGTCACCAGCCACTATTGGTGTACCAGGGGTTCCACCCTCAGCAACGGTTGGGGCTTCCAATACTCCATCATTGCTAATGTTGATACCAGCGACCTCTGCCACGGTGACAGTAACAGTGTTAGAAGTGGCGTTGATTGTTGTCCCACTCGGGTCTTCGTAAGTTGCAGTTGCCGTGTTGCTAATGTCTTGACCTGCTGTTGTCCCTGCGGCTAATACAGGAGCTACAAATTGGAAAATTCCATTAGTCAATAATACCGTCGATACCAAAGAACGGTATAAATTTGAGTGCTTATTTTTAACAAGTTTGTTGTGACAGTTCATGTAATTTCCTAGTTTCTTGAATCGAGTAATTCTGTTTATTTACAGGCAAAATTGAACCTACAAATTCCCGCAAGAATTACTAAGTCATATCAGCCCAAAGTCTTGAAAGTTGTGTATTTATATTCGACTTTTCAACTGTTCTCCTGGCTAAAATTAGAAAATTCAATCTAATTCTTATTTATTGTATTTTTCATCCGGAAGAGGTATTGACAATCCTGAATATAGGCTTTTAGAACAACAACTGCTTCAGTGGAAATACGCGAATTACTGATTGGTAAGTAGTGTTTGTAAATAATTACTTATTGATAGAAAGTATCTATGTAAAAATATCTAGCAGAGATACAAAAATCAGCGTCTCCACTAGATGTGGTAATAGAAAGATTCTCTCTTGGCTAAACAGTCGTTACTTACAAACTTCAGTAGTTTCGAGTGTGGAATTGCATATCAAATCTGATTGCATTACTAAAGTTAATCCTCATGTTGTGACAAACTTGTGACAAGAGTTGAGGGAGATGGGGAGAATAATATTTTTCTGTAATGATTAAAGGGTGGCGATCGCCTACAGCACTAATGTGGCGAACTACTAGTTGATTTCATTAATTTTGACGTGTTGTGAGGCTCAGATCCCCCCCAGAATTAACCAGACACACCCCTATCCCATAGGGTCATTTTTTTCGTAAGTTCCTAAATCTTTGCCAAACTAATCCCGACAAATTTAGTCGGGTATGTTTGACGAGTATTTTTGCTCGTGGTAGCATCGATTCACAAGTTGACGGAAACACAGGGACAGCTAGGTTATGACTCAGACGACAACTACTCAAACCCAAGGCACTACGGCTACATCCTCCATAAAAGCCCTCAAATGTAAGGAATGTGGCACGGAATATGAACTCAAAGCTAGTCACGTTTGCGAGTTTTGCTTTGGGCCATTGGAAGTCAAGTATGACTACAACAACCTGCGTCTTACTGTCACTCGTGAAACAATCCAAGCTGGACCAAATTCAATTTGGCGCTATCGTCCCTTCCTACCCGTCCTCACTGACAATGTAATTGATGTGGGAACTGGCATGACTCCCCTAGTGCGCTCCCACCGCCTAGCACGTCGTCTGGGCTTAAACAAGCTTTATATCAAGAACGATGCCGTCAATATGCCCACCCTCAGCTTCAAAGACAGGGTGGTGTCAGTTGCTCTTAGCCGCGCTCGTGAATTGGGCTTTACCACAGTTGCCTGCGCCAGCACCGGGAACCTAGCAAATTCCACAGCAGCGATCGCCGCCTATGCTGGTTTAGATTGTTGCGTATTCATCCCCTCCGACTTAGAAGCAGGTAAAATCCTGGGTAGCCTCGTATATAGCCCCACCTTGATGGCTGTGAAGGGCAACTACGACCAAGTTAACCGCCTCTGTTGTGAAGTAGCGAATACACAAGGTTGGGGTTTTGTCAATATTAATTTGCGTCCTTATTACTCAGAAGGTTCCAAAACTTTAGCCTTTGAAGTAGCAGAACAACTGGGCTGGGAATTGCCAGACCACATCGTTGCACCTCTGGCATCGGGTTCGCTGTTCACAAAAATTTATAAAGGCTTCCAAGAATTTGTGGAAGTTGGTTTAGTTGAGGGTAAAAACGTTCGTTTCAGTGGGGCACAGGCTGATGGTTGTTCCCCCATTGCCGAAGCCTTCCGTGAAGGACGTGACTTTATCAAACCAGTGAAACCGAATACAATCGCCAAATCCATCGCAATTGGTAACCCAGCCGATGGTATTTACGCTGTCGATATTGCGAAGAAAACAAACGGTAATATTGAGTCAGTCAATGATGCAGAAATCATTGAAGGCATGAAACTGTTGGCGGAAACCGAAGGTATATTTACTGAAACTGCTGGTGGTACAACCGTTGCTGTACTGAAGAAATTAGTCGAAGCAGGCAAGATTGACCCAGATGAAACCACAGTAGTTTACATCACCGGTAACGGCTTAAAAACCCAAGAAGCAATCCAAGGTTATATTGGCGAACCGTTGACAATTGAAGCAAAACTCGATAGCTTTGAACGTGCCCTAGAGCGATCGCGTACATTAGATCGCTTAGAATGGCAGCAGGCTTCAGTTTAGTTAAGAGTTATTTGTTAGTCGTTAGTTGTTAGTTGTTAGGAGTAATGAGTTAGGAATAAAGTTGGGAGTAAGGAGTAAAAAGTTAATAACCGGGAGTGAGGAGTTAAAAATAAAATTCATAATTTTTATCTCTTAACTCTTAACCTCCTAACTCCTAATCACTAACTCCTAACAACTAACAACTAACTACTAACTACTAACTACTAACTACTAACAACCAACTACTAACAACTAACAACTAACTCTTCTCTTTTTAAATCTATGGCTGTAAAAGTTTTAGTTCCCACCGCTCTTCAGCAATTTACAAACAACCAATCTACCCTAGAATGTAATGGTAATAGCGTCACTGAACTGCTGGATTCTTTAGAAAAAGCTTGTCCTGGTATCAAGTCACGGATATGCGATGAACAGGGTCAACTGCGACGCTTTTTAAATGTTTACGTAAATAGCGAAGATATCCGATTTTTGGATGGTGCTGGTACTTCGTTAAAAGATGGTGATGAAGTGAGTATCGTTCCTGCAGTCGCTGGTGGTTGATATTTTCAACTTATTAATAGAAAGCCTGTATTCGCAGGCTTTTTTAAATGTTATTTATTTCTTCTCTCTGGGATTGGAAAATGATATACATTAAAGAGTTTAAAACCGCAGATGGACGCTGATAAATCTGTAGCTCGTCTGCATAGGAAGCGCTATATATATCATATAGTTTTATGAAAATAAATGGCATCCATCATGTTGCTATAATTTGTTCTAATTACGAACGTTCTAAATATTTTTATACTGAAGTTTTAGGTTTTTCTATTATTCAAGAGACTTTTCGCATTCAGAGAAATTCTTATAAATTAGATTTAAAGGTCGGAGATAACCACCAAATCGAGTTATTTTCTTTCCCAAATCCACCTGAGAGAGTCAGTAAACCAGAAGCTTGTGGTTTAAGGCATTTGGCTTTTGAAGTTGATGATATAGAGCAAAGTGTGAGTTACTTAAAATCTCAGGGTGTTGAGGTAGAAGATATTAGGATTGATGAAATAACTGGTAAGAAGTTTACTTTTTTTCAAGACCCGGATGCTTTGCCGTTGGAGATTTATGAAATGTTGCCGTGATTTTGCAACCCCACCCCTGCTAACCGCTTCAACGCTAACAAACCTGCACCAACAGCAGGTTCAAATCTTGGAAAAATCACCTTTACCGCAGGATATTTCTGCACAATAGCCGCTTCAAACCTCTCCCAAATCCTAGACTTCCCCCTCCACACGCTTCCTGTTGTCACAACTTCAAATAGATTATTTTTTATTTCTTGCTCTACTTGCAAAGAAAGGTTCTGCGGAAAAATTGCATCAATCACAGTGGAAGTAGCTAAAAGCAAATCTTGCACAGCATCATCAATAATTGAATTTGCTACTTTATCATCATTTGCTGCTGAATAATCAACAACTGGTGCCAAAGCAGCGATTTCTTTGACACCCCATCTTGAGCTATATATTACTTCGATTAAACCTTCCATATTTTTTAAATTAAGATGCTGTTGAAAACCTTCTATAAGACTCGTTGATATCTCACGTCCATCATATGACTTCATGGCAGCTTGCAAACCAGCGATCGCTATTTTATAAGCGCTACCTTCATCCCCCAAAATATAGCCCCAACCACCAACTCGCTTTGTATCTCCTTGATGATTTCGTCCAAAAACTATAGAACCAGTACCGGCTGCAACCACAACTCCGACATCATCACCGATTCCCCCCACCAAAGCAATCAAAGCATCATTACAAATCACTATATTTTCTTGCTCCTTCACTAAGAGAAGGGATGGGGTTGTAAGTGCCCAAGTAATAGGTAAAACTTCGCTATTTTCCAACTCTTGAAGAATACTCTCTACCACTTCAAAATCTCTGGGACGACTTACACCTGCCAAACCCAAACAAATAGCTTTGATATTGATAGTGTCTGCAAAGTTCAATGCTTGATTAACCGCAGCATAAATAGCAGATTCAATTGACCGCAAAGCTGCTGCAATACCGACACTTTGATAATTAGAAGCTCCAGATTCACCGCGACCTAACACTGTAGTTTTATCATCCATTAAAACACAAATTGTCTTACTTCCACCACCATCAACTCCTAGAACAAAACTCATAAGTAAAAAGTTAAAAGATAAAAGTAAATCCCCAATCTAAACCCTTTTTTTCTCTTTTAAGAGTGCCTTGTTCAGTAAGATTTTAATTTCTGTAACTCTGCATACTCTGAATATTATACGGGTCATTGCTCCCTTTAAGCCTCCTCACTCAAAGGAATAAAAAATAGTGCAATCATCCCAGGAATAGTTAGCAAGCAAACCAAAACAAAAAATGACGGATAACCGGGTGGGGATGTAAGTCCAGGGGGAACGGGAGATGGTTTTATTTGGCATGGAGTTTTTTTTATTAACCGCGAAGGCGCAAAGTACGCGAAGGAAGATAAAGGATAGAATATAATACAGAAATTCTACAATCAGTTGCTACTTTCAAATTTGTTTACTTTGCGGACTTCGCCTCTTCGCGGTTAAATTCCATAAACCCTCTCCATCCCTGTGGCAAAATTTATAAAAGTCCTTGCATAGTTAGTTTTCCCAGCATGACCGCAACAAACTCCAACTCTCCAACTCCTCATCCAATTCCTTCATCCTTCTTTCCTCCATATTCTTCGCGTACTTCGCCTCTTCGCGGTTAAATTCCATAAACCCTCTCCATCCCTGTGGCAAAATTTATAAAAGTCCTTGCATAGTTAGTTTTCCCAGCATGACCGCAACAAACTCCAACTCTCCAACTCCTCATCCAATTCCTTCATCCTTCTTTCCTCCATATTCTTCGCGTACTTCGCCTCTTCGCGGTTAAATTCCATAAGCCCTCTCCATCCCTGTGGCAAAATTTATAAAAGTCCTTGCATAGTTAGTTTTCCCAGCATGACCGCAACAAACTCCAATCTCCCCACCCAATACGAAGCCTCTACCACTGAAGCGAAGTGGCAGAAATTTTGGGAAGAAAACCAAACCTATAAAGCTGACCCCACCAAAGATGGCGAGCCCTACTGCATCGTTATCCCACCGCCAAACGTCACCGGCAGCTTGCATATGGGACACGCTTTTGATAATTCCCTGATTGATACTCTCGTGCGTTATCACCGGATGAAGGGACGCAATGCCCTATTTTTACCGGGAACTGACCATGCCAGTATTGCAGTGCAAACGATTTTAGAAAAGCAACTCAAGGCAGAGGGTCAAACTCGCTATGATTTGGGACGCGAGAAATTCCTAGAACGCGCTTGGCAGTGGAAGGCGGAGTCTGGTGGGACAATTGTGAATCAGTTGCGGCGTTTGGGTGTCTCGACAGATTGGTCGCGAGAACGCTTCACTTTAGATGAGGGTTTATCCAAAGCTGTTTTAGAAGCTTTTGTCAGACTCTACGAAGAGGGGTTAATTTATCGCGGTAATTATCTAGTCAACTGGTGTCCTGCGAGTCAGTCGGCAGTTTCCGATCTGGAGGTGGAACAGAAGGAGACTAATGGTAATCTCTGGCATTTCCGCTATCCTCTGACCGATGGCTCTGGTGCTGTGGAAGTAGCCACGACTCGACCGGAGACGATGTTGGGTGATACGGCAGTGGCAGTGAATCCCAGTGATGAACGCTACAAACATCTGATTGGGAAAACCCTAACTCTGCCAATTATGAATCGGGAAATTCCGATTATTGGCGATGAGTTTGTTGACCCAACTTTTGGGACTGGTTGTGTAAAGGTGACCCCTGCACATGACCCAAATGATTTTGAGATGGGTAAGCGTCACAATCTGCCGTTTATCAATATTATGAATAAGGACGGCACTCTTAATGAAAATGCCGGTGAGTTCCAAGGACAAGACAGGTTTGTCGCTAGAAAGAATGTTATTTCTCGCTTAGATAATGATGGTGCGCTGGTGAAGGTGGAGGATTATAAGCATACTGTTCCTTATAGCGATCGCGGAAAAGTCGCGATTGAACCTCTGCTCTCGACTCAATGGTTTGTCAAAATTCGCCCAATGGCTGACAAAACTCTGGAATTCCTCGACCAACAAAATTCACCGGAGTTTGTCCCCCAAAAATGGACTAAGGTTTATCGTGATTGGTTGGTAAAACTCAAAGATTGGTGCATCTCCCGTCAACTGTGGTGGGGACATCAAATCCCCGCTTGGTATGCTGTGAGTGAAACGGGTGGCGAAATTACTGACAGTACGCCGTTTGTCGTGGCAAAGTCGGAAGCTGAGGCATGGGAAAAAGCAAAAGCACAGTTTGGCGAAAATGTCAAGCTGGAGCAAGACCCGGATGTGTTGGATACTTGGTTTTCTGCTGGACTTTGGCCCTTTTCAACTTTGGGATGGCCCGAACAAACCCCAGATTTAGCGAAATATTACCCTACAGCGACTTTGGTGACAGGCTTTGATATCATCTTTTTCTGGGTTGCCAGAATGACGATGATGGCAACGCATTTCACAGGTCAAATGCCGTTTAAGGATGTTTACATCCACGGTTTAGTATTGGATGAGAATGGCAAGAAACAGTCAAAATCGGCTGGTAATGGGATTGACCCATTGTTGCTAATCGATAAATATGGGACTGATGCCCTACGCTATACGTTAATTAAGGAAGTTGCAGGGGTTGGTCAAGATATCCGCGTCGATTACGATCGCAAGAAGAATGAATCGTCATCGGTGGAAGCATCCCGCAATTTTGCCAATAAGTTGTGGAATGCAGCACGGTTTGTGATGATGAATTTGGATGGTCAAACTCCAGCACAACTCGGAAACCCAGAGCAGAGTTTAGAATTAAGCGATCGCTGGATTCTTTCTCGCTATCACCAAGTAGCAAAACAAACTAACGATTACATCGATAAATACGGTTTAGGTGAAGCTGCAAAGGGACTTTATGAATTTTTTTGGGGTGATTTTTGCGACCAGTATATTGAGTTGCTGAAATCTCGCTTGCAACCAGATGCGGACCCTGCATCGCGTAAGGTAGCACAGCAAACTCTGGGATATATATTAGAAGGGATTTTGAAGCTGCTTCATCCCTATATGCCACATATTACAGAGGAAATTTGGCACACTCTTGTCCAACAACCAGCAGATTCTAAGGAAAGTATCGCTTTACAACGCTATCCAGAGGCGGATATAAGTTTAATTGTTCCTGATTTGGAAGAACAATTTGAATTGTTGCTTGGTACAATTCGCACAATTCGCAATTTACGAGCGGAAGCCGATGTAAAGCCAGCGGCCAAAGTCACGATTTCTTTACAAAGTGACAGCGCAAAAGAAAGGCAAATCCTCACTGCTGGAGAGTCTTATATTAAGGATTTGGCAAAGGTTGAGAATTTAACTATTGCTGCAAGTACTCCAAAAAATCAAGCGGTTGCTAGTATAAAGAAACCAATTAATTGGAAAAAGCTAGTAATCATTGTTGGCGCTATTTACTTGCTGAGATTGAGTTTTCAGGTGGCGGATGCTATTGATAATATTCCGATAGTTGGGGAATTTTTTGCCGTAGTTGGTTTTGGTTATGCCAGTTGGTTCACTGTGAAAAATTTATTGTCTGCTGATGCCAGACAAAGGTTTTGGCAGCAGGTATTTAAACCGACTGCTGATAAAATTGCAGGGAATTTACAGCCAACAACATCACCACCACAAGAGTCAGAAAAATCTATTGCTGGGGTTGTAGGTACTGTACAAGTACTACTTTCCCTGACTGGGGTTGTGGATATTGCCGCATCTAGCGCTAAACTCCAGAAACGCCTTAGTAAGATAGAAGCGGAAATTAATTCGCTCAAAGGTAGGTTAAGTAATGTTAAATTTGTCGAACAAGCGCCACAAGATGTGGTAGAAGGGGTGCGAGACAACTTAGCAGAAGCCGAAACACAAGCGGAAATTTTGCGCGATCGCCTGCGCGAATTAACTTGAATGAAGGAAGAAGGAAGAAGGAAGAAGGAAGAAGGAGGTTTATATATGTCGATTGAAACCCCTCAAAACGGGCGATCCTGTCCCCTGTCGGGGTATTAAACCCCCAACTCCCGGATAATCAAAATAGTTCTGAGTGCTGAGTGAGAGTTATGAGTTGAAAAAGCTTGAATTTAAGCACTCAAAACTCAAAACTCAAAACTCAAAATTTAAAAACTCAGGACTTAGGACTCATGTTATATCTAGCTCAAGTACACAAAAATGAATTTCTAGACCAACATCAGTTGCGGTTGTTAGCGCGTCAAGAGGGGGAAAACTTCTGGGCAATGATTCCAGAAGAAGCTTTTATTCTCCTGGGGAAAGGAAACACGATGAGCGAGAATCTGCTGGTTATAGTGCAACTTTCCCCTACAGGTGACATCGATAGAATCGAAGATGCAACCAATTGGGTATTGTATCTAGTACAAACCTATTTGACTACTGGGATGACTCCTGATTTTTTGCGACAGGAAGCCGATCGCGCAGAACAGTGGCGACAAAATTTGACTTTGCAAAACCAAGATTTGGCGCGTCGTTCCTTGGAGTTGGAAGCACGTCGTGAACAAATTCAAGCCTTAGAAGAAACTATTAAACGCGATAAAAATGGCAGTCATCAAGACGAAGATTGTCGGTCTTAGGGAGTACCATTGGAGAAGGAAGAAGGAAGAAGGAGGAGGTTTACAAGATGGGTATTGGGACCCAAACTCAAAACGGGCGACCTGAATAAGTCGGGGTATTAAACCCCCCTGCTCCCGGATAGATAAAAGAATATCCAAAAATATTATGAAGTAGGTTAGGTGTATTTTTTTACCGGACATTTCTTGACGCTTATCCTAGGGCTTCATATTTTATTTATAACCATATTTTTAAGCAATCCAAAATCTAAAATCTAAATCATCCTCACAAGTTCCTCAAATTTACTATGTAAGCTGGGAATTTAGCAGTTTAAATAATTTGGGGGCTGATTATGAATACTGACACCACACTACAAGATTTTCAAAAATATATACCTCTTGTGGGAGATGTAAATACCAAAACCACTTTAGCTTACAAAGCAACCCGTGGAGTGGTACAGGTCGTCAATAGCGTACAAATGGCAGTAGGAGAGGCTTATATTAATGGATTAGAAGTTCCCGATCCGGTTTTGCAAGGGCTTTTTGATACCTGTATGCCCATATTCTTTAAATATTTTCCTTCCTTGCTTGCCCCTTATGAATGGGTACTAAAAGAAACTGAGAATATCGCCGAAGACTCACGGGAGCTAATGAAGATTCAGTACGATTTGCCTCAAACGATGCTGAATACAATGTTAGGTGATAGCAAAATTATTTATCCTAAGTACAGTATGGGATTGTGGGAAAAAGGAGCATCAAACCTTGAGCAATCTCAGATCCAAATGATTGACGATGTAATTGAAAAATTAGACATCAAGGACGGAGACGAAATTTTAGATTTTGGATGTGGTTGGGGATGTGTTCCGAATTATATTCTTTCTAAGTTCCCGAATGTCAGGTTCACGGGTTTAAATTTGAGCCACGAACAATGTGAATATATCCGACATAAGATGCAAGACCCTGAAAGCCACCTCAGTTCAGGTCGATTCAGTCTATATGAAGGAGATTTAAATGATGCTAAATTTGAGACAAAGTTTGACAAAATCCTCTCCATTGGTGTTTTTTGTCATGTTGGAAATTTAACAAAAGCTTTTCAAAAATTAGCTTCTTTTCTGAAAGATAATGGAAAAGTTTTTATTCACATCATTACAGTCCGTACTCCAAACAACATATCCAGCGTTTACACACACAAGTACATTTTCCCCCAGGGTCGTTACTGGAAATATGATGCAGTTCCCAGCCATAACAAAGACCTGAAAACAATTCAAAGATGGTATCTCAACGGCTTTAATTACTCTAAAACATTTGCTACCTGGTTGCAGAATTTTGACGATAGTCAGGCAATAGTAAAAGATTTAAATTACGGTATTGAATATGCCAAGTTTCGCCGGATATGGAGATTCTATTTAATCTGGCTTTCCCGCAATTTCGCCAGTTGTGATGGTGAATATAATGGTAATGGTCAATATTTAATGACCCATGCTTGACCTAAGTGAAAATTTAGATCCCTGACAACTTTTACGGATACCGCTGTCGAATGGTAGGTCTAACCGCGGTATCCTTTAAGAAGTCGGGGATCTGGATATATATGATTAATTCCTAACAGCTAACTGTTTCTCCCCTGCCAACAATTCCCTTAATAACCGTGCGATCGCTTTTTGGAACAAGCCTGTTGCTATTTGTTGTCCCAAACGTTGTATGCCGGGGTTGAAAAGCAACTGGCTAATTTGAGAACCTAATTGTGTAGCATTAAAACCACGGGTTTCTTGGAGAATATTCAAGATCCGTTTGATATGCTCTAAAGTTTGTTGCTGCTCTGTTGTCGCAGAAGGAATTTCATTGACTGCTGTTATACCGACTCGTTCCCTGATCATATATGTGACGTTATGCAGGGCATTTTTACTCAGAGCATCCACTCCTTTAAAAATTTCATCAACTAAGTTATTTCTAATCAAATCACCCCGTTCTGAGGACAGAAAATCAACTGCTTGATTCACAACTAAGTTAAAGTCATACTCTTGATTGCTACGCGCATTTTTTAACAAGTTTTCCAAACGATTCCAGCGGAAGCTACCATCTTTAAACAATAAATCCCGCAGAGATGTTCTCAGTTGGGGTGCTGGATCGGTTAACAAACGTTTGGCAACATAAGGATAGGCTTCGCTTAAGACTTTAAAGTTGGGGTCAATAAAAATCGCAATTCCTTCGAGCGTCACCAGAGAACGAATAATCAGAGCGTAATAGGGTGGTACGCGGAAGGGATACTCATACATCAAATTGGAGAGGTCATCGGTGATAGTTTTAATGTTCAACTCGGCCACACTAGCACCATCCGCTCTGGCAAATACACTGGCAAAAGCTGGGACAATTGGTGTTAAATCGGTATCCGGTGAAAGGAAATCTAACTTTACATAGTCTTGTGCCAAACCATCAAAATCGCGGTTGACAACGTGAACGATCGCCTCAATCAAACCATATCTTTGTGCTGGTTGAACCTCGCTCATCATCCCAAAGTCTAGATAAGCTAATTTGCCATCTGGGGTGGCAAGCAGGTTACCTGGGTGAGGGTCAGCGTGGAAAAATCCATGTTCTAGCAATTGTCGCAAAGAACACTGGACACCCACTTCTATTAAGTAACGAGCGTCTATACCTTGGGCAGTAATTTCTTCTGTATTAGTTAATTTCGTACCGTTAATCCACTCCATCGTCAAAACGCGACGGTTGGTATATTCCCAGTAAATTCTCGGTACATAAATGTCTTTCATGTGACCGTAAAGTTGAAAAAAGCGCTCGGCATTTTGTCCTTCATGGATATAATCCATCTCTTCAAAAATGCGATCGCCTAATTCATCCAAAATTCCAACTAAGTCACTGCGCACCTTCTTGAGTCTTTTCTGCGTCCATCCTGCAAGTCCGCGCAAGATATACAAATCGATGGTGATATTTTCGCGTAAGTCGGGACGTTGAATTTTAACCGCGACTTCTTCACCCGTTTTCAGCTTACCTTTATATACTTGCCCCAAGGAAGCAGCCGCGATTGGTTCTGCGGAAAGTTCGGCGTAAATCTGGTCTGGGCGACCACCCAATTCTTCTTCAATAAACTGATAAGCGATTTCGTTGGGAAAAGCTGGTAATTTATCTTGCAGCTTAGTGAGTTCTTCCACAAACACTGATGGCAGTAAATCAGGTCTGGTAGATAAAGCTTGCCCAATTTTAATATACGCAGGTCCTAGGCGTGTCAGCAGTTCTCGTAACTGAATGGCCCGACGTAGATCCTTTTTAACGATGACTCCCCGCTTGGCATCCCACCACACCCCAAAGGCAAATGATAGGGTAGGTGCCAAAACTGTCAAAATCCGTCGGAAAACTTGCAGGGGTCTATTTTGGTAATATGAAGCGATCGCCACCGGGTCGTAAGGTAATTCAGCACCCGTAAGTGGTGTCAGCAATGCCTTGTTTGGTGAATCTAAAAGCGCTGGGTTATTCACAACCAAGGCTAGGGCACTTTCATTATGCGATTGGGAAGGAGAGGAAATTGTCTTAGCACTCATGGATAAAGCCACCGCGTTGGAGTCATCACGTTACATATTGTAACAATTTGCTAGCAACTGGCATCCAGAAAAAGGAATAAATATTTTTACTGAATGCTTACTTTAAGTGGTATTTGCTTAGAAAAATTTTAGTTCTATTATTTATTGAGACATTTTCTCAATAGCTGACACAGATAATTGAAAAAATGTCTCATCAACGGGAATATACATAGTAAGTTACATGAAACTAGGTTTGGTACACTTGAATAGTCAGTCTTATTTATATAGTAGTGACTATTGCTCTTGATGGGTTGTAAACCCCACAGCAATTAAGGCAGTTCCTCTTACAATAAATTTTTTAATTAAGCGGTGAAGCTCGGTAAAGCGAAATTAGTAAATTTCCGATATGACCTCTCCCTCAAGTCCTCCTCTACTAATAGTCCCTTTGTCACCGTGTCAACCTCCACCCGTAAGAGTTTTTGATAAATATCAGGGAGAATTTCATTAAATGTTATCTCTGTTGCGAATAGAAAATTTTGCCCTCGTTGACGAACTGGAACTGGAATTTGGCATTGGACTAAATGTCTTAACTGGGGAAACTGGCGCGGGTAAGTCGATTATATTGGATGCTATTGATGCAGCGTTGGGTGGGAAAGTCTCAAGTCGAGTCATCCGCACCGGCACAAGTCGCTCAATGGTAGAAGCTACTTTTACATCCAATTCCGCATTAGCTGCTTGGTTGAGCGAACAAGAAATTGATTTAATCGATGAAAATTCAGTAGTTGTCTGTCGAGAAATTACCGCTACTAGCAGTAATATCCGCAGTCGTTCGCGGGTGAATGGAGTTTTGGTGAATCGCCAGATGTTGACAGGATTGCGCGATCGCCTAGTGGAAATCACCGCCCAAGGTCAAACTGTACAGGTGGGACAGTCAGCCCAAGTCCGCGATTGGTTGGATTTATATGGCGGGGATTCTGCAATGCAGCAGCGCCAATACGTCGCCACCGTCTTTGCTGCTTACCTCACGGCTCATCAAGCCTTAGAGAGTCGCCGCACCTGCGAGCGGGAACGGCTGCAACAATTGGATTTACTTACCTATCAAGTGCAGGAATTAGGAGGAGCCAACCTCAGCGAACCTGATGAGTTAGAAAAGCTACAGCAAGAACGGGAACGCCTGAATCATGTGGTGGATTTGCAACAGATGAGTTACAAAATTTATCAGGCTCTATACCAAACTGAGGGTGAGAATCCCACAGCGACAGATTTGCTGGGGGATAGCGAAGTGTCGTTAACTAACATGGTGGAATACGATACTCAACTGCAACCGTTATTAGATTTAGTGCGGGATGCTCAAACAGCAGTGGTGGAAGTTGCCCGTCAGATAAATACATATGGTGAAGATTTGGAAGCAGATCCCCACCGTTTGGAAGAGGTGGAAGAGCGAATTGGGGAGTTGAAACAAATTTGTCGGAAATATGGGCCTACCCTCACAGAAGCTCTAGCCTATTACCAACGCATTCAAACAGAATTATCCCAGCTTAACGACACCGAGCAATCAATCGAAAGTCTGGAAAAACATGAGAAAGAATGTCAACAAAGACTTAATGCCACTTGTGATAAATTAACTCAACTGCGCCGCAAAACTGCAGCGACTTTAGAATCACGACTGGTGAAAGAACTCAAGCCCCTAGCGATGGAAAAAGTCCAATTTCAAATTGAGATTGTACCCACAGCCCCAACCCTCGCCGGTGCAGATAAAATTACCTTTATGTTTAGCCCCAACCCCGGAGAACCTTTACAATCCTTAACAGAAATTGCCTCCGGTGGAGAAATGAGCCGCTTTTTACTAGCACTAAAAGCTTGTTTCTCTCAAACAGACGCACCAGGGACAATGATATTTGACGAAATCGACGTGGGTGTTTCCGGAAGAGTTGCCCAAGCGATCGCCGAAAAACTTCATCAGCTCAGTCAGCAGCAACAAGTATTATGTGTCACTCATCAACCCCTAGTAGCAGCAATGGCAGACCGTCATTTTAGGGTTTCCAAGCAAAGCATCAAGGAATGGTCGGGTAAAAAAGAAAACAATGGACACAAAGAAGAGCGTACCGTAGTGCGAGTTACAGCCTTAGAGAACCTTACCACCAGACGCGAAGAACTAGCACAGCTAGCGGGAGGGAAATCGGCTCAAGATGCGATCGCTTTTGCGGAATCTCTATTAAACCAAGCTGCAAATCATCGGCTGGGGAAGTAGGGGAAGAGTTAGGAGTTAGGAATTAGGAGTTATGAGTTTGGAGTTAGGAGTTAGGAGTTTGGAGTTAGGAGTTAGGAATTAGGAGTTATGAGTTTGGAGTTAGGAGTTTGGAGCACTAACCACTAACAAATAACCACTAATCCTTAACTAACTTGCATGATCCCAATCACTCAGCAATTCATACTCGTGATTTGTTTTGTGTTGTTGCACAGGTACTCGGGGAGTACCAATACTAACTGGAGGAAAAGACTGTTTCTTCTTGCTTGATTTGTGTTCTTGTTTCTTCGAGTCAGTTTGTGTGGTTGTCATGATACCCACCTCGATATTGCTTTTAAGGGTGAATTTGAGAGTGGTAGTCAGTCCAAAGAAGTAGAGGAAATTCTCAAAAAATCCTTGACCTCATCCTCTATAAACACATTACAGCTAGTAAATTCCCGAAAAAACACAAAAATAAACAAAAAAGCTGTCTTTGAGCTAGGTAATCTCACATCTTGCACCATTCTCAATAAGCCTTAAATCTGCCCTGAAATAAATTTCGGGCTGAAAGCTAAAGTTAGCTAAAGCTAACTGAATAAGCTTTTTAACCCATTTTAATGGGTTTAAGCTTTAAGCCCGTTCGCGCAGCGTCCCGAAGGGATAATTTATTTCAGGGCTAAAAATGTCATAATGAGTGATGAGTTTTAACTCCTAACTCCTAATTCCTAACTCCAAACTCCAAACTCCTAACTCCTAACTCCTATTCCCTTCTCGGACTCACAACGGAAAAACCTCGACGAGAAGATTTTATCCTAGCTAACTGCACCTGAAAACTTACCTTATCCGTCACCTCACCATTTCTAGCTGACAAAGTCCACTTCCCTGGTTGCAAATTCCAAAATACACTGGATGCATCTGTCCCCAGCTTTTCCCCATTCAGCCACCACTCAACAGACCCATCCGATCCAGCCAACTTAAACTCCAATTTTTGCTTCCCCTCTTCACCGGGATACAGCAGAAATACAGCACCATCATTCGGAGACAAAATCCTCAACTTCTTCGCAACCACACTCGATTTATTTTCCGGCTTACTTTCATCAGCGATATCTTCAGGATAGAAATATTCCTGAACTACTGACGAACAATCAGGTGTAGGTTTTAACCCCGAAATTGCACAAATAGGTAGTTGTACTAAACCTTTTGGCGGTAGAAAACCTCCGGGTTCTTGATGTTCGTGCAGGTGTAACATAATCCGATTCCATAAAGGTGCAGCCCCAGTCACCCCAGAAACTTGACGCATTGGTTCCCCATTGAAATTACCTACCCAAGTAGCCACAGTGTAATCGGTAGTAAAGCCAACAGTCCAAGTATCGCGAAAATTAGAAGAAGTGCCAGTTTTTACAGCACTAGGAAACGGTAAAGCCAATACAGAGTCTACACCGAAAGCAGTTGCCCGAGCATGGCGATCGCTCAACATATCAGCGATTAATTGCCAAGTTGTGGGGTTGGGGAGTACGGAACGGGGAGTGGGGAGTGGGGAGAATGTAGTAAGCAGTGGGGTGGCATTTCCAAATCTTGCCATTGTGACGTAAACCCTTGCTAACTCCCAGAGACTGACTTCACCACTACCGAGAGTCAAACCCAAGCCATAATATTCGGCAGGTTGAGTTAAATGTTCAAACCCCAGTTGCCGCAAACGTTCCAGAAAACTTTGTACCCCTACTTTTTCTAATACCCTTACTGCCGGCACATTTAGAGAATTGGCTAAGGCAATCCGCACCCGGACTTTCCCGAGAAAAGTTTTGTTGTAATCTGTAGGGCTGTAAAGTTTCGCTCCAGGAATCGCGTAGTAGGTAGGCTCATCCAGCAAGATTGTATTAGGACGAATCACACCTTTTTCTAAAGCCAACTCATACAAAAAAGGCTTAAGAGTAGAACCTGGTTGACGTAACGCTTGAACACCATCATTACGCCCTAATTTTACCTCATCAAAATAATTCGGCGAACCGACATAAGCCAAAACTTCCCCAGTATGATTATCGATTGCCAAAGCTGCAGCATCGTGGACATTATTTCCTTTGAGATTTTCAATTACCTGCTGTACCTGTGCTTCCACAAACTGCTGTAAAGGCCGATTTATCGTCGTTCGGATAGGAGAAGTCCACCTTGGCTGCTCTGGGGATAGAGGTAAAGGGGTTTTTTTCAGTTCCCCTCCCTGCATATGGGGAGGGGTTTTTTCCAGTCCCCCTTTCTGCATACGAGGTGGGGTTTTTTCTAGTCCCCCTCCCTGCATGCGGGGAGGGGTTAGGGGTGGGGTTCTTAGAGTTCTTTGAGAAGACAACCAAAACAGAAAATGCGGTGCAGCAATAATTCCTTTTTGCCGAGACTCAAAAATCACCTTTTCCGCATACGCACGTTCAGCCACAGCGGGAGTGATATAACCATCCTGTACCATCCTATTCAGGACATACTTCTGTCGCTGCTTCAAACGCTTCCAATGTTGATAAGGATTAAAATAAGTCGGATTGTTGGGAATCGCAGCCAACAAACTCCCTTGCGCCAAATTTAAATCGCTTGCAGGTATAGAAAAGTAGATCCGAGATGCAGCTTCCACACCATAAATATTCCCCCCCATTGGCAGACGATTCACATAAGCTCTTAGAATTTCATCCTTATTCATCCCCGCAGCTAACCGCCATGAGAGCCAAACTTCCCTCACCTTACCCCACAAATTGCGCTCAGAAGCATCCAACATCCTGGCCAATTGCATAGTAATCGTCGAAGCACCAGAAACAACTCTTTTAGCATGAATGGCATCCTTAACAGCACGGGCGATCGCTTTCATATCCAAAGGCCCATGATGATAATAGCTGCCATCCTCCGCAGCAATAATCGCACGGATAAATTGAGAAGAAACTTGATTTAGGGGAACAACTGCAGTATGTTCGCTGTTCAGGGTGAGTAAAGTTCCCAACGGTAAACCATTCCGATCTGTGAAAGCGATCGCTTGTTTATCTTGGGCAATATCCGCACTCCGAATAGGAGCTAAAAAAGGCAGCGATCGCACTAAAAAGCATATCAGCAGCGACACCAGTATGATTTGAGTTATTCTGCGATACAACTGATGCCGAAAAAATCGTTTAAATTGGATAAGCCAGTGCCTAGCTAATTTCATCAGCCAATCCTTCACCCAGAAAAACCTATCCTTATTTTGACGCACTAATTTAACTTCTATCAGGAGATATTTCCAAAAATTAAATTTCTCTAAATGATTAAGATATTTAGCGATTTTCCGGAATTCTCTGACTTCATTGGTTATCTATATCAATCCTAAATGATTTACCTTTCCTCTCCAACCTTTGCGTACTTCGCGTCTTCGCGGTTAATCAAAAAAAATAACTTACAATAAATCCATTAAAACTTCATATACTCTCTTTCCTCTAGAAAAAAATTATAAATTAACCGCGAAGACGCGAAGTACGCGAAGGTTAGACCGATAAAACTTATTCATTATAACCCAAAATGTTAACCAAAATACTAATACAAATCCTCCTTATTTTCACATTAACAGGAATCACCGGCTGCAATTTAATCAACTTCTCCAACAAACAACTACTTCCAGCAGTCGCAGAATTGAAGCCACCCAATTTACCAGACTGGATAGAACAAATAAGTCCAATTGGAGATGCAGAACCACTCCAACAAATCCGCATCCGATTTAAAGAAGCTTTAATTCCAGTTGAAAGCTTAGATAGTGTAGAGCAACAGCAAATATTACAAAAATTTGAATTAATCCCAACATTACCCGGTGGAAAATTTCGATTTTTGACACCCCGCATGGTAGGCTATCAAGCAGATAAAGCATTACCAAAAGCAACTCGATTTAAAGTCACTCTCAAAGCAGATTTAGCAGATTTAAAAAAACATCGTCTCGATAAAGATTTAGCATGGACTTTTAACACCGAAGCTATCAAATTAACTAACTTACCCGGTAAAAATCCGGTTGAGAATCCTGACGATGCACCTATTGATTTAAAAGAAATCTTACAATTTACCTCAAATGTAGAACTAGATTTAACATCAGTACAAAAACATTTACAATTAATCCCAGAAGGTAAAAATAAGGGAATACAATTCAAGATAGAATTGGCAAAAGAAGAAAAGCCCGAAGAAGAACAACCTCTAGAAAAATTTGACCCATCTGCACGGAATTGGACATATAATTTAACTCCGCAACAAAATTTAGAAAGAGCAACTCGTTACCGTTTAGAATTTTCCCCTGGAATACTTCCATCTGAGGGAAATTTGTCTAGTGAAACAGCTTTTGCGAGTAAGATAGCGACTTATTCACCTTTGGCATTTCAGGGGATTAAATTTTACGGACAGCCAGATGCGGGTGGAGCTTATGGAAGGTTTAGTAAAGGCAGTCCGCAGTTAGAATTTAATAATGTCATAGTCGCAGCTTCAGCACTGGAAAGTATTCAAATTAATCCGGCACCAAAAGCGATCGCAAGATTGATCCAGGCAAATGACCAAGATAAAATAGTTAGTATCAATCCTTATGCTTTAGAACCTGGCAAGTCTTATACCATTACTATTGGTGGGAATCTAAAGGATAAGTTTGGACAGAGTTTGGGTAAGCCTGTTGCAGTTAAATACGAGACTGGAGATTTAGCTGGAGATATTTCGGTTCCAGCGGATTTAAATATTTTTCCCAACGGTAAGGATTTACAGTTAAATATTTCTACAGTCAATTTACCAGAATCAAAGTATAAAGCGGCATATAAAGCAGTTCAACCAACAGATTTAGTTTACTTTAATTCTGCTTATCCTAAAGAGGGTGACAATAATTTATTACCGAAGGTTGTTGATTGGCAAAGTTTTAAAGTTTCAGGCAAGAAAAATCAGTTATTGGAAGCAGCAGTTCCTCTACGGGAAAAGTTGAGAACTGGGACGGGGATGTTAGCTTATGGTGTGCAGGCACGTACTAATAATTATCAGGAAAATGGTAAGGAACTTTGGCGAGAGCCGATAACATATGGTATGGTTCAGCTAACAAACTTGGGTGTATTTTCCCAGTGGTTTCCTGATTCTGGGTTAATTCGAGTGCATCATCTTGCTGATGGCTCACCTGCGAAAGTTGCTGTCGAAATTTATGAGTCAAAATTAGAAGCGAAAAATCGACCGCAACCTATACCTTGTGCATCTGGGAATACTGATGCAACTGGTAATTTACAGCTAAATGCTGAAAACTTGAAGCAATGTTTTGCAGGTAAAACCAGGTTTGAGAAATCACCACAGTTATTAGTCATTGCCCGTGAAGATAAAGATTGGGCATTTTCACGTACAGAAGAATATAGCGGTTCTTATGGTTATGGTGTTGATGCAGGTTGGCAGGAGATTAAGCCAGAATCACGGGGTGTAATTTTCTCAGATAGACAGTTATATCAACCCGGTGAGAAAGCTTCATTTACTGGTTTCGCAGATTATTTACAAAATGGCACTATTCAACAAGATAAGAATGCTATTTATCAAGTAAGTCTTGTAAGTCCGGATGGGAAAAAGACTGATTTAGGCAATCAAACGACGAATCAATTTGGAAGTTTTTCTCTAGAATATCCAATTAACAAGACTCAGCCTTTAGGGTATTATTCCATTAAGGCAAAGGGAAAGAATGGGCTTGAAATTGCAGGTGAGTTTCGGGTCGCTGAATTTAAACCGCCAAATTTTAAAGTTGAGCTTTCTTTAGATAAAGAATTTGCTTTAATTAATGAAAAAATACAGTTAAAAGCCGCAAGTAATTATTTATTTGGTTCTCCTGTACAAGGAGGACAAGCCAAATACTTTGTAACACGCGATCGCGCAGATTTTATCCCCAAAGGTAGAGAAGAATTTACTTTTGGCCGACAGTGGTTTTATCCAGAAGAATCTCCCTCTATAACTAGCGATGTTTTGCAGACTACTACTCAGTTAGATGCTGATGGTAAAAACAGTCAAATTGTTGTAGTGACAAAAGATTTACCTTATGCGATGACTTATCGGGTAGACGTACAAGTTGCAGATGTTTCTAATCTGTCGGTAGCGGATTCTAAAACTTTTACAGCATTGCCAAGCAACCAACTCATTGGGTTAAAAAGTAATTTTGTGGCTGATGCAGGGAAAGCGTTTCCTGTGGAAGTTATCGTTACTGACCCGACAGGAAGAGCTACTGAAGGTCAACGGGTAAGATTAGAATTGCAACAGATGAAATATAGTAGCGTCACTCAGGTTGTGGAAGGTAGTCAGACGCAAAAGAATCAAGTTGAATATAAGACAGTCGCACAAACAGAAATTACATCTGCAAGTACTCCCCAATCGGTAACGCTGACACCAACTGAATCTGGTTCTTACCGCATTCAAGCAAATTGTAAAGACGCTATCACAGATTTGCAAATTTGGGTAACTGGAGAAAATCCTGTAGCATGGGGTGGAACAGAACCAGATAAATTGGAAGTAAAACTCGATAAAAAAGAGTATAAAGCTGGTGAAACTGCAACAGCATTGATTCAATCTCCCTACCCAGAAGCAGAGTTGTATTTTGCTGTTGTTAAAGACAAACCTGTATATCAAAAGGTTACGAAAGTCAAGGGGGGTGCGCCACAAATTCAGTTTCAAGTTACACCAGAAATGCTGCCAAATGCAGCAGTTCAAGCGGTATTAGTCAGACAGGGTAAACCTTTAAAGGAATTAGAACCGGGGAGTATTGATAAACTGGTGAAAATTGGCTTTACACCTTTTAAAGTGGACTTGGAAGATAAATATTTAAAGCTGCAAGTTACACCACTGCAAACTTCACTAGAACCCGGTGTAGAGGAAACAATCCAACTGGAATTAAAAGATAACCAAGGAAACCCCACCAAAGGACAACTTACGGTGATGGTGGTGAATGAAGCAATACTGCAACTTTCTGGTTATCGTCCCCCAGATTTGGTAAATACAGTTTATGCGGAACAGCCTATATCTACCCGTTTCAGCGACAATCGTCCAGATGTGGTGGTACAGCAACAATCTGTAGCTTTACCCAAAGGTTGGGGTTATGGTGGTGGTTTATCAGCCGGTGCAGCAAATACCCGGATTCGCAACGATTTTCGACCTTTAGCTTACTACAACGGTTCCGTCCTTACAGATGATTGGGGTAAAGCGCAAATCAAGTTTAAACTCCCTGATAATTTAACCACATGGCGAGTCATGGCTGTTGCGACCGATGGAAATCTGCGGTTTGGCAATGGTGAAGGAACTTTTATCACCACAAAAGCACTGTTAACTAATGCTATCTTGCCACAATTTGCCCGTCCCAACGATAAATTCCAAGCAGGGTTATCGGTAACTAATAGCACTGGGAAAATGGGGACTTTGGTAATTAATGGTGAACTTGGTGGGGTCGTGAAGTTTGCAGACAATAAGAGTTGTAGAGACATTAGATGTAACCTATCTACAGCAGCCGAATCAACAACTCGTGCTTATCGCTTCCCAATGATAGCGAGTAATGTGGGATTCGGAAAAATTCGCTTTACGACTAAGCTGAATGGTACAGATGATGCTTTTGAAGTACCTTTAGAAATTAAGCCGTTAGAAATTACCGAACAAGTTGTAGAAACTGGTGTCACCCAGAAACAAGTAAAGATTCCTTTAAATGTTGATAAAAATATCATTCCTGATGGTGGAGGGTTAGACATTCAGTTAGCGAGTACATTGATTCCAGAAATCAAAGCACCTGCAAAAGAAGTTTTTGAGCAGGAAGATTTACCTTTCACAGAACCCGCAGCAAGTAAGTTGATAATTGCTGCTAGTTTGCAAAGTCTTTCTGGAAAATGGGGAGTCGGGTTGAATCTGAATCAAGAAGCCAACCAAGCAATTGAGAAATTGCAAAAACTCCAACTCGCTGATGGTGGTTTTGCGGCTTTCCCCGGACAAGAAAAATCAGATCCCTGGATTTCTACTTATGCCGCAGAATCTTTAGCCAAAGCGAATCAAGTATTCCCCGGTTTGGGAAATGAAGTAATCCCTAGTCTCAAAAAATATCTGCAGAAAATACTCGCAAACCCCGGACAGTATGAGTTTTGTAAACAGCAACCGTGTAAAAGTCAAATGCAACTCAATGCATTAATAGCTCTAGCAGAATTAAAAGATAAACGCAATAGTTTCTTAACAGATATTTATCAACAACGTAACGCTTTTGATTTAGTAACTCAAATTAAACTGACGAGATATTTAGCTCAATTTCCAGAATGGCAAGACGAATCTAAACAACTGTCAACCAAACTGCAACAGAATATATATGAAACTGGTCGGACAGCAGTTGTGAGTTTACCCAGTAAATGGGGATGGATGAATTCAAATACCACAGCCCAAGCCGAAGCATTACGCTTGTTAATTGCCGAAAATGCCAAACCAGAAACTATAGATAAACTATTCCAAAGTCTTCTGGCATTGCGACGGAATGGAACCTGGCAAAATAGCTATGAAAATGCTCAAGCACTGACAGCTTTGGTCGAATACAGTCAACTCCAACCCACACCACCAAATTTCACAGCTACTGCAAAATTAGCTGGGAAGAAATTGGGAGAAAATCGCTTTCAAGGATACCGGAATCCAAATTTAGAAATAAAATTACCTGCGGATAAATTACCACGGGGACGCAATGACTTAATCTTGCAAAAATATGGTAACGGTACCTTGCACTATTTACTAACTTATCGCTACCGTTTGCAAGGAAATCAACCAGGAAGATTTAACGGTTTGCGGGTGACACGAGAAATTCACCGCATCAACGAAGAAAAAGTACTGGGTTCCTCAAACCTCACCGTTTCCACTCAACCATTGACAATAGAAACCGGACAGGTGTTTGATATTGGTTTAGAGATTATTGCCGATCATCCTGTAGATAGCGTCATTGTCACCGATCCACTACCAGCCGGTTTTGAAGCTGTGGATGATAGTTTCCAAACCAAGACTGCAGCATTACTCTCCAAAGCCGATAGCTGGCAACTTGGCTATAAGACAATATATAGCGATCGGATCTCCGCTTTTGCCGACCATTTAGAACCCGGTGTCTACAGCCTCCATTACTTAGTGCGTTCCGTGACTCCCGGCACCTTCATCTATCCTGGGGCTGAAGTTCATCTGCAATATGCACCAGAAGAATTTGGGCGATCGGCTGATTCAACACTGGTGCTGAATGAACCGTAGTTATTCGGTCTGAGAGTCAAATACCACTGTTGAGCAAGAAGATGAACATCTATAGCAACCCGAAATCATAAGCCCGAAGGGCTGGCTTCACCTACGTGAGAAATAAAATGGACTGAAACGCATATAATTACGTACTTCTTGTCTAAGTATTTTCTCCTGCTTAACTTCGGATTGCTATATATATGTTGAAACATTTAAATGTGAATATACACAATTGTAGCTGTTAAAATTTGAGTACAAGCAATAGGGCGAGGATTTGATAATTATCATTAAAGAACGTGCGACCTTAAAACAAGTCGAGCAGATGATGCAAGTTTTGAGGGTTTATATTAAGGTTGCAGTGGATATAGAAAAAGGTATTTTAGCTGGAGGTGCTGAAAGACACTCCGAATGTGAAGGAGCATTGTTAGAAGATGGCAGTAGACAGCTAGATATTTGGGGGGTTGATTGGTGGTTATGAACCAGGATTTATATGAAAAAAAAGCACGCTTTCAAAGCGAGAAAGTAGCCACTCGCTTGGGTCATATAGCGTCAAACTTGGCACGTATTAGGTCATTTTCTAATACTGCTTATAAAGAGGCTGTTCAAATTGTAACAGATGAAACTCTGTGGTTTATTGAGTGGATAGCAGCAGAAATTGAACCAGAACAAGCTGAGGAATTAGTGAATATTCAAGTTCAACTATCACGATGGAAATTAACTTTGGATAATATCTGGTTGGATGATAACAAGCGCACACTAATTGCACAACAAGCGGATGTTTTCTCACAGCAAGTATTAGATATGTCAGGCTTGCTGTCAGAATCTATCGCATAGCCTCTAATCGATAGCCCGCAAGCGATGAGGGGGCTGGGGGTGGACTTCATAGGATGTGCTAAAAAATTCTAGTACAGGTCTTTTGGAAATAAAGCTACCATCTTCCATTAGGTAAAAAGCTTACAACATAGATGTTCTTTCTTTTTACTTTTTACTTTTGCCAAGCTGTACTAGTAATATCACTAACATACTCTTATCTGAGTAATCGGAATTTTAATTACAAATTCCGCTCCTTGTCCAAGTGTAGAGTGGCAAGATAATTCCCCACCATGTTTGTCTACCACAATCTGGTAACTGATGGATAGCCCCAGCCCTGTGCCTTTACCAACATCTTTCGTAGTAAAGAAAGGGTCAAATAATTTTGAAACTATTTCTTGGGGAATTCCCAGACCATTATCTGATATTCTAATTACTAGTTGGTTGCAATCGACGACTTCGGTGTGAATGCGAATTTGTCCTTGATGTCCGATAAATGAAGCATCCAAGGCATCAATTGCATTACTCAGAATATTCATAAATACCTGATTGAGTTGACCGGGGTAGCACTCAATGAGTGGAAGTTTCCCATACTCTTTAATTACTGAAATGTCTGGATGATTGGATTTAGCTTTTAGTCGGTTGTGCAGAATCATCAGGGTACTGTCGATACCTTCATGAATATCCACCTGCTTAAATTCGGCTTCATCAAGACGGGAGAAATTCCGCAATGACAGAACAATTTCACGAATGCGCTGGGTTCCAACTCGCATCGATTGGAGAAGTTTGATCAGGTCTTGCTTGAGGAAACCAAGGTCTATGGCTTCAATTTCTGCTTCAATTTCTTGGGGAGGATTGGGGTAGTGTTGTTCATAGAGTTCTAGCAATCGCAGTAAGTCTTGCGTGTATTCACTGGCAGGGATTAGATTGCCATGAATAAAGTTAACCGGATTGTTAATTTCATGAGCAACACCTGCAACCATATTACCTAGGGAGGACATTTTCTCGTTTTGGATGAGTTGGGCTTGGGTGCGTTGCAGTTCGTACAGGGTCTTTTCTAAATCCTGAGCTTGTTGTTGCAATTGAATTTCAGCCTGTTTGCGTTCTGTGATATCAGTCGCTGTAATCACGATCTGATAAATACGTGAGGCACAGTCTAACAGAGGTGTTGCATTTAACAACCACCAAGTTTCCTTGCCATCAGTATAAAAATGCTCCTCAAAAAATATACTTTTGCCAGACTTGACGCATTCCCTGTAACGCTGACGATAAATATCCGCCATCTCGTTAGATAGTGCCTCATTCATCGTTTTTCCCAAGAGATTTTCTACCAGAATTGGACTGGTTTTTGCTATACCTGGATTAAAACTGGCGTAGCGAAATTCTGCACCGTCATTTAAGACATCCAGAACAAAAATGCCATAATCTACACCTTCCCAAATACTTTGCAAAAACTGCGCTTGCTCTTGAAGCTGTTGCTCAGTTTGTTTGCGAACAACTTCCTCACGCTTGGCTTCGCTAATATCAACCAGAGAACCATACCAAAGGATTTCACCCCCCGATTGTCGTTCTGGTCGTGCCATTGCCTTGATCCATTTCTGTTGATTAGAAGGAGTGATTATCCGACATTCATATTCACAGTTTTCCAGGGTAAGTGCCGAGCGGGTGATTGTTTCCCGTACGTTGGAAATATCCTCGGGGTGAATATATGTAAAGGTTAGCGACCCATCTTGGCATAACTGTTCCGGTTCTATTCCCAGAACTTCTCGACATCCAGAAGAAACAAACGGAAAGGACATTGTGCCGTCAGGGTCGAGACGAAATTCATAAATCATCCCTGGCACGTTGTCTGCCAGTCGCTGCAACCGGGCTTCGCTCTGACGCAGTGCTGCTGTGCGCTCCTCGACTCTGGCTTCTAGCAATTCTTCTGCCTGTTTGCGTTCACTGATATCAATGATGCAGCCATCCCAGAGAATCGAACCATCTAATTGCTGCTCAGGTTTGGAAATTCCTTTCAACCACTTCTGCTCACCAGAAGCTGTCATAGATCGCCATTCGTATTCCCAGTTTTCTAAGGTTTCAGCGGAGATAGCGATCGCCTGCTGTAAACCAGGAAGATGGTCAGGATCGATCATTGCGAATATCAACTCTGCATTTGTGTGAATTTCATTCGGCTCTAGTTCATAAAGTTCTCGACACCCAGAAGAAACGTAGGGAAAGCTGAATGTGCCATTCTTGAGAAGCTGAAATTGGTAAATCATCCCTGGGACATTATCTGCCATGCGTGCAAATCGCGTTTGGCTTTGATGTAAAGCTACTTCTGTCCGTTTGTGAGATGCGATCGCTTTTTCCATCTGAGTGGAGATTGCATTCAGCAATTCTTTTGCTGTAAATGGTTTAGTGACATAATCATCTGCACCTAGTTCCATCCCTTTGCGTAAATCAGCTTGAGTAGCTTTAGCCGTGGTGAAAATCAAAGGAATCATGGCTGTAGCTGCATTTTGGCGCAATTTAGTTAACACATCATAACCATCTAGTTCCGGCATCATTACGTCACAAATAATTAAGTCCGGTATATGTTCTTGAGCTAAGTCTAAGCCGATGCGACCATTTGCCGCTTCAATAACATAAAAATCTTCAAGAGTAAGCATTTCTGCAATATTCGCTCGAAGCAATTCCTCGTCTTCAATCAATAAAATGTTTTTCATTTATTATTTTCTAGGTAATTGATTGGAATTGAAACTGTTACTTTTGTACCTACTCCGACTCGACTGTCTATAACAATCTTGCCATTGTGTAAATTTACAGCTTTTTTGACAATTGCTAGTCCCAGACCTGTACCTGGTATAGCACCCACATTGCTAGCTCTTTGGAAAGAAGTAAATAGTTGGGCTTGTTCTTTTTCTGGAATGCCAATACCTTCATCCTGAACTTTAAAAATTACTTCTCCACAGTGACAAACTAAATCAAAATATACAGTGTTCCCTTGAGGTGAATATTTGATGGCGTTAGAAATTAAATTACAGAGAATCTGCCGCAGCAATTTTTCATCCATACAAGCATTTATATATTCATCTTGATTGCTAAAAGTAATTTTATGACTAGTACTTATTTGTATTTGTTCCACCAAACCACTACAGAACTGCACAAGTTCAAATAGTCTTGGCTTTAACTCTTGTTTTCCTGCTTCGTCTTTTCCAATAAATAGCACATCATCTAATAGCTCAATCATGTTTTTGACGCTATTTTTAATTCGCTGCAAATGTTTATTTTTATTATCCTCACTCAATTTTTGATTGTAAAATTCAAGGATGTCGGCAGAAGATAAGATTGTAGATAGAGGGGTGCGAAATTCGTGAGAGGTTATAGAAATAAAACGAGATTTAAGTTCAATAAGTTCTCTTTCTTTCTCTAGAGCATTACGAATATCTTCTTCTGCCTGCTTCCGCTCGGTGATGTTTTCAAAAGTACCAAGAATCCCTACAACATTTCCTTCTAAATCGTGAAGTGGAATCTTATTACTTTCTAGCCAAGCTTGTTTGCCATCAGCTTGTATGAGGCATTCAATAATGTGATATTCAGGTGTATTCCCATCCATAACTCGGCTGTCACACTCAAAAAAAAAGTCAGCTTCCTCTTTCTTCCATGCCAACTCGTAATCCGTCTTGCCAACAATATTCTCTGAACTGCCAACACTTGACATTTGTGCGAAGTTGCGATTGCAACCCAGATAAACAGATTTCCTATCCTTCCAAAAAATGAATTGTGGAATGTTATCCATCACAAGCTGTAACATTTGCTGTGACTCTCGCAGTGCTACCTCTACCCGCTTGCGCTCTGCGATCTCCTTGTGGAGGGCAACATTCGCCATTTCCAGTTGTGCCGGACTTGGCAAAGCTAGTACTTGAGGAATCAACGGCACTAGCGATACTGCTGTATATACAGATACAAAAGCAGTAATCGATTTGAGAAATCCCGATAGCCAATAGCTAGGATGCCAGAGCGTCCAGATTTCCATCAAATGGGTTGTACCACAAGCGATAATAAATGTGCCAAACATCAAGAATATCCAACTAAAAGGCACATCTTGTCTCTTGCGGACAAAATAAACCAGCATAATTGGAATTGAATAATAAGCCAATGCAATTAGCGAATCCGAAAGGATATGCAGTGTAACTAATCCCGGCTTCCAGAGGTAGCAGTGTCCATGAGGTATAAACTGTCCTGTGAAAAAAAAGTTATTTAAAAATTCTAGGGACATAAAATTCTTGGTTTATAAGAAAACTAAAATGTATAGTAGCCACCTCAACCAAATTTTGCTCAGTCCTGAGTTTTGTCTCAATACTGATTTATTGATAAAAATTTCAGAAAAATGCAAAAACCCTGAAAAAAAGGGAGGTACCAATGCATCTTTGCATCCCCACATCAAAGTTGACTTGCCAAAATCCTAGACGTTTACGCAAATCCTTAGAATTTATATTTAGTTAAGTACCAGATTGCACATCGTACGTTTGTAGTATTAGGTGTAAGGGTTCCGCGAAGAATGGCTGAAACACCCAAACTAATAGGACATATGTACGAGCAATATCCCTTTGTATTTATAATGCCCAATATAGATATGCATCTAACATCCGCCACGCATAACAATATACATATAGCGTTTCTTCAAAAATAAGATTCCCGACAAATGAGTGCGAAGTCGGGAATCTAGATATGAGCGATTTGAACACAACTCAGATTATTATCCAAATTGGGAATTAGCGATTTGAGATAATCCCACCCGATCAAGTAAAACCCGGAGATATCTGGCATTCAATGGGTCTTTGGGGTTTGCCAGGTAAGCTTGATAAATAGGCTGGGGTATTGGTGTGCAAAGTACCTTAGCGACTCTGTAGTTTGTGAATGATGCCGATACAGTGCCGTTGATTCAAGATTTTTATACTCAAATGCGAGAACCCGGCATTAACAAGGCTGAAGCATAATGATACTTGATAGATATTACGGCGAAACAACAGTACAATTATTCATTGTTTCTTTATTTTTTTATACATTTTTGATGTTGAATACACTTAATTAGCTTTAGCTCAATTTCCAGCGAGAAGTCAAGCCAACTCAACTTTTTGAGTTAGGAATTGATTAAATAATCCTTCCGAAATGAAAAACTATATTGTATTTTTTAACTTTTTCGTAATTATTGCTTAATGTTACTAAGATAATTTGAGAATGCTGAAACTTTGATTTCACAAAAATTAGTGACGATAGGAAAAGTATTTGCCATTCGATCTAGAGTTTTACTGAACAATAAAGCTTACTTTCTTTAATTTGGATAAAGTAAAGCTTAGAGTCAGTCAGAATCTCGTTGAAACAGCATTTAACTTATAGTCTTCTCAACCACAACCCTTTAATTACACATATAATGGCTAATCAAATTCAACTAAAGTTTGCTGGTACTATTAAACTAGACGGCGCGGAGATTTCTGATTTTGACCCAAAAACTAAACGCTTGTTTTTAACTGGAGAAGTTGCAGGCAAGCCAGTTCTTCAGGTAGTTGATATTTCTAACCCGACAACACCGACAAAGATTGGTAATATCGACCTCTCCAGTTTTGGTGCAGGAATTCAAAGTGTAGCAGTTAGAAAAGGTATAGGTACTAATAACAGCATTGTTGCAGTGGCAATTTCTGCGACTAATGCCACCGACCCAGGTAAAGTAGTATTTTTTGATGCCGCTGCTAATGTTGCTAATGCCACAGCACTTTCTCAGGTGACTGTAGGTGCTTTGCCCGATATGCTTACCTTTACCCCAGATGGTAGCAAAGTATTAGTAGCAAACGAAGGCGAACCCAGCGAAAATTACGCAATTGACCCAGAAGGCTCAATTAGCATTATTGACGTTTCCGGAAATATTGCAGCCTTAGATAATACTAAAGTTACTACTGCCGCTTTCACAGCTTTTAATGGTCAGGAAGCTGCTTTAAGAGGACAAGGGATCAGAATTTTTGGGAAGGATGCTACCGCAGCCAAAGATTTTGAACCGGAGTATATAGCAGTTTCTTCTGATGGCAAAACAGCTTTCGTCACTTTGCAAGAGAATAATGCTTTTGCAATCGTTGACATTGCTACTAGTACAGTCAAAAGCGTTGTCCCTCTGGGTTTCAAAGACCACAGCTTACCAGGAAATGGTATTGATGCCAGCGATCGCGATGTTAATGGTACCAGCGCTGGTGGCGGTAAAATCAATATTCAAAATTGGCCCGTCTTGGGGATGTATCAACCGGATGCAGTTTCATCGTTCCAAGTAGCTGGCAAAACCTACTATATCACTGCCAACGAAGGCGATTCCCGCATCCGTCCCACAGCGGATAATGTCTTACCTGCTCCCAACGACAAAGAGGGGGTAATTTTCAACGAAGAAACACGAATTGGTAGCGTTACCTTAGACCCGTCAGTTTTCCCGAACGCAGCTGACCTCAAAAAGCCAGAAAATCTCGGTCGCTTGACAATCACCAATACCCTTGGGAATACCGACGCAGATACAGATTTTGAGAAATTATACGCTTTTGGCGCTCGTTCTTTCTCAGTTTGGGATGATACAGGTAAATTAGTATTTGACAGTGGCGACCAGTTAGAAAAGATTACCTCTACCGAAACACCTACACTGTTTAATGCCAACCAGAACGTTAATGCCAATAACGTCGTTGAGATCCAGTTTGATACTCGTTCCGATAATAAGGGACCCGAACCAGAAGCTGCAACTATCGGTTATGTCAGCGGTAAACCCTATGCATTTATTGGTTTAGAACGTGCTGGTGGTGGTGTCATGGTTTATGACATGAGTAACCCTGCTGCACCTCAGTTTGTTCAATACATTCGCACCGAGGGTGATATTAGTCCAGAAGGGTTGAAGTTCATTGCTGCTGCCGACAGTCCTAATAGTAAACCACTGTTAGCAGTTTCAAACGAAGTCAGCAAAACTGCAACCTTATACGAAATTGAAGCACCTAATTTCCAACTCCAACTCCTCCACGCTTCCGACCAAGAAGCTGGTATTCCTGCATTAGATGATGCACCTCGCTTTAGTGCTGTTCTCAACGCACTCAAAAATCAGGATGCTAACAACGACAAACTGCCGGATTATGCGAATACGATTCTCCTCTCCTCAGGAGATGCTTACATTCCCAGTTTGTTCTTAAATGCAGCCGCAGACCCTTCTTTAGCTCCTTTAGTGGGTAAAGCGGGTGAAGGTCGTGCTGATATTGTCATTCAAAACGAGTTAGGTTTTCAGGCGATCGCGTTCGGAAACCACGAGTTTGACCTAGGTACTCCCTTAGTTAAGTCTTTACTTGCTCCCGATGGTGCTTATCCGGGTGCGAAATTTCCTTACTTAAGCTCAAACTTAAATTTTGCTCCTGACACTAACTTAGCTCCTTTAGTAACTGCTGACGGTCAGGAAGCCAGCACTATCCCCAACAAAATTGCCAAGAGTACCGTAATTACCACTAATGGCGAGAGAATAGGAGTTGTTGGTGCGACGACACCCACACTGAGAAGAATTTCTTCCCCCGGTAGCGTTGGTGTATTACCAGCAGACGCAACTGATATCGCTGCACTGGCTGCGGAAATTCAAAAATCCGTAGATGCCCTGAAAGCAACTGGTATCAATAAAATTGTCTTGCTCGCTCATATGCAGCAAATTGCGATTGAGCAACAGTTGGCAGGTCTACTCAAAGATGTAGACATTATTATGGCGGGTGGTTCAAATACTCTCCTAACTGATGCTACTGACCGTCTGCGAGCCGGGGATACAAAACAAGGTAATTATCCCATCCTCACCAAATCTGCCACTGGGGAAGATATTGCCATTATTAACACCGACGGTAACTATAAATATGTCGGTCGCTTGGTAGTCGAATTTGATACTGCGGGTAAGATTATTCCTAGCAGCATTGACCCCAAAATCAGTGGTGCTTACGCGACCGATGCTCAAGGAGTAACCGCTCTCAATGCCCAAAATTTAGTAGACCCAGAAATTAAAGCAATTACCGATGCACTGCGTCAGGTAATTGTCAAGCAAGACGGTAATTTCTTTGGTATTACTAAACAATTCCTCAATGGCGATCGCGCTGATGTGCGTACCCAAGAAACTAACTTGGGAAATCTGACAGCTGATGCGAACCTCTTTTATGCAAAGCGTCTTGACCCAACAGTAGCTGTCTCGTTGAAAAACGGTGGTGGTATCCGGAATAATATTGGTAGCGTCTTTACACCAACTGGCGCAATCGAATCAGTTAAAATTCCCCCCGAAGGAAACCCCTTATCTGGAAGACCAGAGGGTGGTATTTCCCAACCGGCATTGCAAAATGCTCTCTCGTTTAATAACGCACTTACCCTTGTTACAGTCACTGCTGAACAATTAAAGGCGATTCTCGAACATGGTGTAGCAGCAACAGCAGCTGGTGCAACTCCCGGTCAATTCCCGCAAATTGGTGGTATATCGTTTAGCTTTGACCCAACCAAAGCCGCAGGTCAGCGCGTTCAAACTGCTGCTATCCTCAACGACAATGGTACTGTCAAAGAAGCCTTAGTTCAAAATGGTCTAGTACAAGGAAATAAAGACCGGGGAATTCGGATTATCACCCTTGGCTTTCTCGCTGATGGTGGTGATAATTATCCCTTGGCTAATTTTATCAAAGCAAATCCCACTTTTGCGAATCGGGTCGATTTAATTGGGGAAACAACTACAGACCTAAACCTGAATGGGAAGATAGACGCAGCTGTTACTCCAGCTACCTATGACCCAGGAAAAGCTAGCTTCGCAAATTCTGGTGGTGAGCAAGATGCATTTGCAGAATTCCTGGCTGCAAATTTTGCAACCACTGCTTACAGTATTGCAGATGTCGCACCTGCGTTAGATACGCGGATTCAAAACTTGAGCGTCCGTAGCGATAGTGTATTAACTGGGTTTACAGGCAGCGCTGGTATTGAAGCAACTACAACCCCAGGTGTGATTGGGACTAAATCTGGTAGTGCGACTAAATTACGCTTTACCGTTCAGCCTTACAACAATTCCAATGCTCCTCTCAACGAGTTAGTAGTATTTAAGTTTGACGGCTCAAGTAATATTAACTTGCAACAACTGTTACAAAGTGGTAATGCAGAAGTAATTTCTTCGGTAATTACTAATAAACCTACAGGTTTCGATGGCAACCTTCCCCGGATTTTAGAATTTGCTCCTGGCTCAAAACTGGGCTTCGCTTTGATTAAAGACGGCACCGCTGATGATGTTAAAAATGGAAAATCTAAGCAGATTGTCTTTTCCACTTCCAACAACTTTATTTCCAATATTAACGAGGCTGGTTTTGACTTAAACATCGAAGGTTTTAATATTAAAGCCGCAAAAACCGACGAAGCTCGTCCTCTCGGAACGGCTTTACAAAGTCGTAATGAAGGAGAAGTCATTGATTTACGCTCTTTGGCAGGTCAGCAAGTAAAGGCAGACTTTACAATTAACCGTGAAGCCGCATTTAACAACTTTGTTGGTTTCTATCGTGTTACTGATGCGACTGGTGGTATCGATACCGACGGTAACGGGACTGTAGATTTGACTCCCACACAAGCAGGTTATGCCCAAGCAGCAGTACGCGGAAGAATTGCTGGTATCGATTTATCGGTAACAAATCAAGGTACTGCCAATATTACAGGCAAACAGCTAGCAGGAGGGGGTATTTATGCACCCTTTATCATTAGCAATGGGACAGTGGATCAAGTTTTGAATGGGCAAAACAACCAAGCTTATTTTGCCTATTTAGGGGCTAATTCTGACAAAGTTGACCACATCCGTTTATTGGGAGACAATGTCTGGGGATTTGAGGATTTAGCTGGTGGTGGCGACTTTGATTACAATGATGTCATTATCAAGGCGAGTCTAAGTATTGCTTAATAATCAGCACAACTTACACAAAAAAGTTCTGAAGTAATTGTGAGGGTCAGATCCCCGACTTCTTAAAGAAGTCGGGGATCTTTCATTCTCCTCGAAATTAATGTGGCAATTTTAACCGAAATGTGGGTGCGATCGCTCAACTCAATAACGTCCAGGAAGAAGCGGGAACTCGCGTTTGGAAATTGGGAGATAATATTATCGAAGCACAAGAATTATACCTTACCCCCTCAGGACGCATAATAGTAACAGGTACAACTGATAAGGATAATTTACTCAACGCCCAAAATTTAACCTGCCAATAATTGTAAATATTAATGCTGTGTTAAGCGAACTCCAGGACACAATGTAACAGCCGATCGCAATTTAGTTTTGCAACTGATGCATTTAATGCCACAATAAACAACAGTTCCCCAGAAAGTCGTTTTTTTAACCCAGCGGGGTCAGGTCAGTGCGTACGCTTCTTATCTCCCGACAGGTTGCTGGTACGAGGCAACGTCCAGTTAGCAGATCCAGATCGTGCCCTGTACCCACACAACAGTTTGGCTATAGTGGTTTGGGAAGCGTTCGTGGCTATCGCCAAGATTTCCTCCTCACGGATAATGGGCATTACTCTTTTGCAGAACTTCCCATCCCAATCTTCAAAAAGTCACAAACTAGTAAGTAAGTTGTTCCCTTTATTGATGTCAGTACCACTAAAGAATATTAGTGCTAGAGATACACCCACAACCAACACCTTAGCTACTGTTGGTTTCGGCTTAGAGCTCAGTCATGGCAAACGGTAAAGCGATCGCCTTAATTTGGGTATTTCTTTGGTATCAGTTGATTCCCGTCAAAGAACGTGGCAAGAAAATGGACTCTATTTTTTTTATCGGCAAGGCATTTTAAGAAAGTTAGGAACGATGAGTTAAGAATTAGGAGTTAAAATTCATAACTCCTAACTCCTAACTCTTAAGTCCCCCCATCAGCTGACGCTGACTAGAACCACAGACTAAACTGTGGATAATGCTAAGTAATTTGTTTCTAGTAGCAAAACTTACATAAATTTAAGAGCATTGTAAAAGACTCGTAAAGCCAAATCCTATATCAAAAAATCGTTATGTCAGTGCATCAACCTGGTTGCGGTTTAATTATTGATATTTCTAATCAAGAAAACCGCAACTCACCGCAAAATGGCTCTCCTATAGGTTCTCTTGCCAAAAGGCAGGGAACTATTTCTACGTTTCTTGCTCCCTTAACTCAAGGTACTTTTAAACAGGTAGTTACAGAAGTCGAACAAAAATTACAGATTGTCAATCAAACTCTGTCGATGTTGGATTCCCAAGGCTTTGAAACAATTCTGCAAGAAATGTTACATTCCATCACCTTAAAGACCGGGGAATTACTGAGTGCAGACCGAACAACAATATTTTTATTAGATGAGGCAAAGCAAGAACTTTGGTCAATTCTCGCAGAGGGAGAAGGCGATCGCTCTTTAGAAATCCGCATTCCATCTGATAAAGGAATTGCTGGTGAAGTTGCGACTTTTAAGAAAGTTGTTAATATCCCCTTCGATTTTTATGGCGATCCCCGTTCGGTTTTTGCCCAACAACAAGAAAAAAGAACCGGCTACCGTACATACACCATGTTGGCTTTACCGTTGTTAAACGAACATGGACAATTGGTGGCGGTAGTGCAATTACTAAATAAACTATTGAAAACCCCTAATCATCATGATGCACATTTATCGGAACGCATTGATATTAGAGGCTTTACCAACGCTGATGAACAATTATTTCAGGAGTTTGCCCCCAGCATCCGCTTAATTTTAGAATCTTCGCGTTCTTTTTATGTCGCAACTCAAAAACAACGGGCTGCCGCAGCATTGATGAAAGCGATTAAGTCCCTTTCTCAAAGCAATCTCGACTTAGAAGACACTCTGAAGCGGGTGATGGATGAAGCCAAGGAATTAATGAACGCCGATCGCAGTACTCTATGGTTAATAGATCGCGATCGCCAAGAACTGTGGACAAAGATCACCCAAAGCGATGGTTCAACCAGGGAATTACGAGTACCAATCGGTATAGGCTTTGCTGGTAGGGTAGCAGCATCTGGAAAAATACTAAATATTGCCTTTGATTTGTACGAGCATCCAGACTCTGCGACTGCTAAACAAATGGATCAACAAAACGGCTATCGTACTTGTAGTTTACTTTGTATGCCAGTATTTAACGCTGACCAACAATTGATTGGCGTTACCCAGTTGGTAAATAAAAAGAAAAACGGCGATTTTCCTCGCTATAATCCGGAATATTGGCCCAAAGCCCCCGATTGCTTCCAAGCGAGTTTTGACCGCAATGATGAAGAATTCATGGAAGCGTTTAATATTCAAGCAGGGGTCGCTTTGCAAAATGCTCAGTTGTTTGCCACAGTCAAGCAACAAGAACTTCTTCAACGAGATATTCTCCGCAGTCTTTCCAATGGGGTGATTTCCACCGATAAAACTGGGTTAATCATCGCTGCCAACGAAAGCGCCAAACGCTTGTTAGGTTTACAGGAAGAAGACCGCCTAGAAGGTAAATTAATTACTGAAGCGATTGCGATCAAGCAAGGTGACTTTAGCAAGTGGTGTCAGGAGTCTTTACACGCAGCAGATGACAAACAACGACAACAATATTATCCCGATCGAACTCTTCTAAGCAATAGTACGCAAGAACATAGTATTAATTTGTCGATTAATACTATCGCTGATGCTAGCGATAACCAGCAGGTGCGGGGCACACTGGTTGTGATGGAAGACATCAGCGATGAGAAACGCCTTAAGAGTACTATGTATCGCTACATGACTCAGGAATTAGCCGAAGAATTGCTGAAATTGGATGATGCAAAATTAGGAGGCGATCGCAAAGAAGTTTCGATATTATTCTCTGATATTCGCGGCTACACAACTTTAACTGAAAACCTGGAAGCAGAAGAAGTGGTGAGTATGCTCAACGAATATTTTGAGTCTATGGTAGAAGCAATTTTTAGACATAAGGGCACCCTTGATAAATACATCGGTGATGCCATCATGGCGGTGTTTGGTTCTCCCCTACCACTACAAGAACACGCTTGGATGGCTGTGCAAACATCCCTAGAAATGCGCCAACGCTTGCAAGACTTTAACTGCCGTCGCTATGCAGATAACAAACCCAGAATTAATATCGGTATTGGTATTAACTCTGATACTGTAATTAGTGGAAATATTGGTTCGAGCAAGCGGATGGAATTCACAGCCATTGGCGACGGTGTTAATCTTGGCTCTCGACTGGAAAGCGTTAGCAAGCAGTATGGTTGTGATATTATCATCAGCGATAACACTTATAAACCCTGCCAAAACCAAGTGTGGGCGAGAGAACTAGACTTCATTCGCGTCAAAGGCAGAAACGAACCAGTCGCTATCTACGAGCTTGTGGGCGTGCGTACCGATCCGATTAGCAGTGAAAAGGAAGAAGCGATCGAGCATTATCATAAAGGTCGCAGATATTACCTAAATCGCCAATTTCACTTTGCTTCTTCGGAGTTTAATAAAGTATTGGAAATCCACAAATTTGACCAAGCGGCAATGTTACATGTGCGACGTTGCCAGCACTGGTTGCACAAACCCCCATCAGATGCGGATTGGGATGATGGTGTTTGGACGTTTACGGAGAAGTAATATCAGGTTCGGGTAAACACTGATAAGTTTTGTTGAAAACTTAGTGTTCCACCATATTGAATTGGAGAAACCGCAAGATCCTCGACAACTTTTACGGATACTGTTGGCGAATAGCGGGTCTGACCCTCCAATGTTGATACAAACAGCCCTCTAGCATACCTGACATAACGCAGGTTGGAAGCCTGAAGCTATCGATATGAAGCCGACCTGCGTGGGCTAAATTCTTTGATTTAGCCTACGCAGGTCGGCTACCTGCGGTAAGCGTTCAGCGCCTATGTTCAATTAGCCGCAACATTCTATGGTGACGGCGGGATTTCGTCGAGATAATAAGGGGTATTACCCTTTCAGCGCCAGGGGTATCCTTTGAAAAGTCGGGGATCTAACGAACTGTATTGACTTATTAAATAAGTAAAACTAATAAGTATTATAAATTTAACAAAAGTTAAATGTTTGCTTAATTTTTGTAAAGTAGCTTATAGTTAATTCATAGACGGAGACCAAGCCGCCTAATTTATACAACAAATCGCAATTATAAAACAATGACAACCACCTTACAACGTCGCGAAAGCGCCAACGTATGGGAACAGTTCTGCAACTGGGTAGCAAGCACCGACAACCGCCTATACATCGGCTGGTTCGGCGTATTGATGATACCCACCTTGCTAGCTGCAACCATCTGCTTCGTAATCGCTTTTATCGCAGCACCTCCTGTAGATATTGACGGTATCCGCGAACCAGTAGCAGGTTCCTTGATTTACGGAAACAACATCATCTCCGGTG
>JAESGD010000102.1_pt1 | contig 55132 bp, 53 predicted proteins | sample 9269581 | NCBI WGS metagenome assembly JAESGD01 (sample SAMN14515903, study PRJNA621661) | algae metagenome | isolation source: Cyanomargarita calcarea GSE-NOS-MK-12-04C and co-occurring heterotrophs from... | place: USA: Grand Staircase Escalante National Monument, Utah | collected 2007-12-30 | reverse complement strand
GGCTCCGGGCCGCGCTTATCGGAGGCTAGGTTCGTGACGACAGGACCTTGGATGCCAGTTCAGCTCATCGCCTAGTCGCGTCCTTGGTCCGTTCGTCCCTCCGCCGGCCTCTTTCCCAGCGAGCTCCTCGCACAGGGGCCGTAGTACCCCCAGGGCGGTGCCCCGAAGCCTCCCGGGACTGGCGTGCAAGGCCAGCCGCAGGCGCCGCCCCCATCCCGGTCGCCAGCATGCCTCCGGACGGCCGCCCCTCGGGGATGAGGTGTGTGGATTATAGGGGAGGTGAGTGGGGGCGGGGATGAGTTTTCCGCCTATGCCCATGGGGATAGAGCGCGGGGAACCCCTCTCCTGTAAGGAGAGGGGCAGGGGTGAGGTGTCGGCCCCTCGACCAGCGAGGCACGATGGCGACCGAGAGGCAGGATTTCGCGCGGAAACTCCGCCGGCAGTCGACGAAGCCGGAGGACGTCCTGTGGAAGCTGTTGCGCGGCGGCCGGCTCGACGGGCTGAAATTCCGCCGGCAGGTGCCGCTGCTCGCCTAGACCGTCGATTTCCTCTGCTTCCAGCACAAGCTCGTCATCGAACTCGACGGCCGGCAGCATGATGGCGAGCGGGACTACGATGCGGCACGGTCTGACGAGATCGAGCGCCACGGCTTCGTCGTGATCCGCTTCCGTAATGAAATGGTGCTGGGCGACCGCGACGCCGTTATCGCCACCATCCGCGAGGCGGCCGGAACCTCAACGGAGAACCCTCTCCTGTAAGGAGAGGGCAGGGTGAGGTGAAGACCATCTCCGGATGTGGTGCTTGTCGGCAGCGGCGAGCTTCGCGCTCCACTGGTCCAGCGTCCGACACCTCACCCCTGCCCCTCTCCTTACAGGAGAGGGGTTCCCCGCGCTTTTCGCCGCAGCGGCGGCGCAGTTTGCCCCCATCCGCGCGGCGGCGGGAACCTCAACGGAGAACCCTCTCCTGTAAGGAGAGGGCAGGGTGAGGTGACGGCCATCTCCGGATGTGGTGCTTGTCGGCAGCGGCGAGGTTTGCGCTCCACTGACAAGCGTCCTTCACCTCACCCCTACCCCTCTCCTTACAGGAGAGGGGTTCCCTGCGCCCCATTTAAGGAGGGCAAGCGCGATTCGACGGACGTTTTGGTGGGCGCTCAAGGGTGGCATGGCAGCGCTCAAAGTCGTCTAAAAAGATTTCGCATAAACGAGAGACCGCACGCCACTCGCCATCCCAAGGTGTCGCCCACGCTTCACCAGCCCAAAAATTTCGATTCCCCCAAGAGAGATCGAGACTCGGAACGGGGTTGCTGCGAGATAGCTTATCTATTTGAATGCGTTTGGCGTGCTTCAAGCCGTTTCCTATCGCTCGGATCGGATCCCACATCGGAAATTTTCCGGCAAACCAGCCATCCTCGATCTCGCTTAGGTCCAGCTTATGAGCCAGCCGTGTGAACCAGTCCGCAACATGGCTCGTAGCCAGAACCATCGCAAAAAAGCTGGCCATATCGTCGGTCTCCTCATGCCTAGAAACCAACGTTCGAGCTATCGTGATCATATCAGATACCGAACTGGGATAGCCTTCTTCAGATGCGACAGCCAATGATGCCTCCTGCGCCGACGAGCAATGTTGCAACAGAAGAACAAAATAGCAGCAAGTCTTGTTGACTTTGCACAAGCCGTAGAGCTTGAGCGACTTCAGGGCCAGCCCCCCGCTTGACTCCCCCACCCCACCTCCCCTACCCCCATCCCCGGGACACGCCGCCCCAACGCGGCGCGCCCATCTGCAAGGATGGAGACATCGATGGCGAATACGGTTCCGGCCGCGCGTCCGCGCGTGCCGCATTTCTCGTCCGGCCCCTGCGCCAAGCGCCCCGGCTGGTCCCTCAAAGCCCTTGGTGACGCAGCGCTCGGCCGCTCGCACCGCGCGAAAATCGGCAAGGACAAGCTCAAACTCGCGATCGACCTGACGCGCGAGGTGCTGCAGGTGCCGGCCGATTACCGCATCGGCATCGTGCCGGCGTCGGACACCGGCGCGGTCGAGATGGCGATGTGGTCGCTGCTTGGGGCCCGCGGCGTCGACATGGTCGCCTGGGAGAGCTTTGGCGAGGGCTGGGTCACCGATGTGGTCAAGCAGCTCAAGCTGACCGATGCGCGCGTCATCACCGCTCCCTATGGCGAGCTGCCGAACCTCAAGAAGGTCGACACGAAGACGCGCGACGTCGTCTTCACCTGGAACGGCACGACGTCGGGCGTGCGCGTGCCCGATGCGAGCTGGATCGCGGACGACCGCGAGGGGCTGACGATCTGCGACGCGACCTCGGCCGCCTTCGCGCAACGGCTCGACTGGCCAAAGCTCGATGTCACCACCTTCTCCTGGCAGAAGGTGCTCGGCGGCGAGGCGGCCCATGGCATGATCATCCTCAGCCCACGCGCGGTCGAGCGGCTGGTGACCTGGAAGCCGGCCTGGCCGCTGCCGAAGATCTTTCGCATGACCTCGGGCGGCAAGCTCTCGGAGGGCATTTTTGCCGGCGAGACGATCAACACGCCCTCCATGCTCGCGGTCGAGGATTATCTCGATGCGCTGCACTGGGCGAAGAAGGTCGGCGGGCTGGACGGGCTGGTGAAGCGGGCCGACGGCAATCTGCGCGTGATCGCGAAGTTCGTGCGCGAGAACGACTGGATCGAGTTTCTGGCGGTGAAGCCGAAAACGCGCTCGAACACGAGCGTCTGCCTGACATTCACCGATCCGGCCGTCACCGCGCTGTCTCCGGACGCGCAGGCCGCCTTCGCCAAGCAGGTCGTCTCGATCATCGAGAAGGCGGGCGCCGGCTACGATCTCGGCCATTACCGCGACGCCCCTCCCGGCCTGCGCATCTGGTGCGGCGCGACCGTGCAGAGCCGCGATCTCAAGGCGCTGCTGCCGTGGATTTCGTATGCCTTTACGGAAGCGAAGGCCGGCTTGAGCAAGAAGGCGGCGTAACCTCGACGCGCCCCCTCTCCCCTCGGGGGAGAGGGTTGGGGTGAGGGCAGCGCCGCCGCTTGGCAGCCATCGCTTATCACCCGCCGGCATCCGCGCTTCGCACAGCCCTCATCCGTCTCGGCTTCGCCGAGCCACCTTCTCCCCCGAGGGGAGAAGGAAACGCGCCTTTCCATTCACGCAAGCGCAGAGCGCATCAGCGCCGCACTGCCGGAGCCACTCCCATGACCACCGCCCCCCGCGTCCTGATCTCCGACGCCCTCTCCCCCGCCGCCGTGCAGATCTTCAGGGATCGCGGCATCGACGTGACCTTCGATCCCGATCTCGGCAAGGACAAGGACAGGCTCGCCGCGATGATAGGCGACTATGACGGCCTCGCCATCCGCTCGGCCACCAAGGCGACCGCCAAGCTGCTGGAAGCCGCGACGAAGCTGAAGGTGATCGGCCGCGCCGGCATCGGCGTCGACAATGTCGAGATTCCGGCCGCCACCGCGCGCGGCATCATCGTGATGAACACGCCCTTCGGCAATTCGATCACCACCGCCGAGCACGCCATCGCCATGATGTTCGCGCTGGCCCGGCAGATCCCCTCGGCCGATCTCTCCACGCAGGCCGGCAAGTGGGAGAAGAACCGCTTCATGGGCGTGGAGATCACCGCCAAGACGCTGGGGCTGATCGGCTGCGGCAATATCGGCTCGATCGTCGCCGAGCGCGGCATCGGCCTGAAGATGCGGGTGATCGCGTTCGACCCCTATCTCTCAGCCGAACGGGCGGTGCAGCTCGGCGTCGAGAAGGTCGAGCTCGACGATCTGCTCAGGCGCGCCGATTTCATCACGCTGCATGTGCCGATGACGCAGATGACGAAGAACATCCTCTCGGCCGAGAACCTCGCCAGGACGAAGAAGGGCGTGCGGATCATCAACTGCGCGCGCGGCGGTCTGGTCGACGAGGCGGCGCTGGCCGGGCTGATCAAATCCGGCCATGTTGCGGGCGCGGCCTTCGACGTGTTCTCGGTCGAGCCGGCGGAGGACAATCCGCTGTTCGGGCTGGAGAACGTCGTCTGCACGCCGCATCTGGGCGCGGCGACGTCGGAGGCGCAGGAGAACGTCGCCTTGCAGGTCGCCGAGCAGATGTCGGATTACCTGCTGAAGGGCGCGATCACCAATGCGGTGAACTTCCCGTCCATCTCGGCCGAGGAAGCGCCCCGGATCAAGCCCTTCGTGGCGCTGGCGGAAAAGCTCGGCTCGTTCCTCGGGCAGCTCACGGAAGCGCCGGTCAAGGGCATCCGCATCGAATACGAGGGCGCGGTCGCGGGCCTGAACCTGAAGGCGATCTCGGCCGCCGCCATCACCGGCGTGCTGCGGCCGTTCCTGCCGGAGATCAACATGGTCAACGCCGCGATGGTGGCCAAGGAGAAGGGCATCGTCGTCGAGGAGCTGACTCGCGAGGTCGCCGGCAATCTCGAAAGCGTCATCCGCATCGTCGTCGATGCCGAGGACATGCCGCGCCATGCGTCCGGCACCGTCTTCCAGGACGGTAAGCCGCGCATCGTCGAAATCCGCGACATCCAGGTCGATGCGGAATTCGCGCCGCACATGCTCTATGTCCGCAACGCCGACAAGCCGGGCTTCATCGCCGCTTTCGGGTCGCTGCTCGGCGAGGCGGGCGTCAATGTCGCGACCTTCTCGCTCGGCCGCGACAAGCCGGGCGGCGACGCGATCTGCTATGTCGCGGTCGACGAGCCGATCTCGGACGCGCTGCTGGAGCAGATCCACGAGATCCCGATGGTGAAGCGGGCGCGGCGGTTGCGGTTCTGAGGGCTGTCAAAAACCGCTTGGAGCCAGGCGGATCATCACGCATGATTCGCCGAGGCAAATAGTCAGGGCATCGACATGAAGCGGCACGCTGTCGTCAGAGCGGCTTGGGACGAAGAGGCTTCGGTCTGGTATGTTGAGGAGGCCGATATTCCCGGTCTCTCGACCGAGAGCGAGACCCTTGAGGGTCTGCGCCAACGCATCCGCGACATCATTCCCGACCTTCTGGAAGATGCCGCGGACCGGCCTGATACCATCGAGCTTGACATTATCGCGCATACGCATGAGCGCATCAGCACAGCAGCCTGATCCGTAATCGTTCGTCAGCATTCATATCGAAATCTGAAAGTTCATATTCCAATGTGCTGTTCTGCACATTGCGAGGTGAAAAATGTCAACTATCTGCTGTTTGGCTTGCGATCGCACGCGAATCAGTCATCCTCGCTATTCTGGTAGCTGGGCACTGATCGCGCGTGAACAACTTCACCTCAGCCGTACGGGAAAGGCTTGCGGCCGCAGGCTTTGAACGGATTCGGTCTGGAAAGGGCGACCACGAAGTCTGGCGGCATCCGGTCAAACGGATCACCATTCCAGTCGATTCGAAGATCAAGTCGCGGCATACCGCAAACAAGATCATGAAGGATGCCGGCCTGCCCAAGGCGTTCTGACCGCCCCACCGCCGCCCGAATCCTCTCCTCCTGTGCGCACCACAGGAGACGCCTCATGCTTCGTTCCGCCGCCCTCGCCCTCGCCTGCCTCGCCGCCACGCCCGCTTTCGCCGATTGGGACAAGGCGAAGCTAGACCGCGAGATCAGCGCGATCGAGCGCGAAGCGAAAGGCCGGCTCGGCGTCGCGCTGCTCGATCTGAAGGACCGCGCCGTCTGGTCGCGTCGCGGGGCGGAGCACTTTCCGCTGCAGAGCGTGTTCAAGCTGCCGCTCGCGGTCGCTGTGCTGCAGGCGGTCGAGGCTGGGAAGCTGAAGCTCGACCAGCCGGTCGCGGTGACGCGGCGCGATCTCTCGCTTTATCACAGCCCGCTCGCAGCGCGCTTCAAGGGCGAGCGGCAGGAGGTTGGCTTACGCGAACTCGTGCGCCTGGCCTCGGCCGAAAGCGACAACACCGCCGCCGACCTGCTGATGCGGCTGATCGGCGGGCCGCAGACGATCACCGCCATGCTGAAGCAGGGCGGCGTCAACGGCATCTCGGTCGACCGCTACGAGCGCGTCTTCCAGCCCGAAATCCTCGGCCTGCCCGGCTATGGCTGGGACGAGGTCATCGACACGAAGGCTTTTCGCGCAAAAGTACAGGCGATCCCGGCGGCCGAACGCCGCAAGCGGCTGGAGGCGACGCTGTCGGACAGGCGCGACGGCGCGACGCCTGACGCGTCGGTCGCCTTCCTGGAGGCCTTCGCCAAGGGGAACTGGCTGCGCGAGTCGGCCTATAACCGATTGATCGAAGGCTTCGCGGCGGGCGCGCTCACCGGCAAGGACCGCATCCGCGCGGGGCTCCCCGAGGGCGCGCGCTTCGCCCACAAGACGGGGCTCGGCCCGAGCGCGGCGGGCCTCAACCACGCCACCAACGACATCGGCATCGTGACGCTGCCCAATGGACGCGTCTTCGCGATCGCGGTCTATCTCGCGGGGTCGACCGCGACCCCCGAGCAGCGCGAGGCGGCGCATGCGGCGGTGGCGAGGCTGGCCGTGGCTGCGCTGCGCTGAACCGCCTCGACCTATGGTCGTTGATCTCTACCTGTCGTCTTTGCGAGCGTAAGCGAAGCAATCCAGCCTCACGCGCCGCCCCCTGGATTGCTTCGCTTCGCTCGCAAAGACGGTGAGGGCCGCGCACAGGTCAGGTTAACGGCCTGTGGAATCAGCCTGCGGGCCTGCCCAGCCGCTCGGCGATGAAAATGCCGCCCAGCACCAGCGCCAGCGCCAGCGCGTGGTAGAGACCGAAGGGCTCGCCCAGCAGGAACACCGCCAGCACGGGCGCAAAAACCGGCACAAGGTTGACGAAGACGCCGGCGCGGCCCGGCCCGATCAGCTCCACCGCGCGGAGAAAAAAGAGCTGCGAGGCGATCGAGGGACCGAGCACGACGAAGCCGAGGATGAGCCAGCCCTTCGGCGTCGGCCAGACGACGTTGCCCGTCGCGACCTCCAGCGCCAGCAGCGGCAGCGAGATCACGCAGGCGACGCAGGCGATGGCCGTGAAGAAGACGAGGCCCGGCATCGGCGGGCGCTTGCGGATCGCCACCGTGTAGCCGGCATAGAACACGCAGGCGAGAATCATCCAGAGATCGCCGGCGGCAAAAGCGAATTTGGCGAGCACCGCGATATCGCCCCGGCTGGCAGTCACCGCGACGCCCAGCAGCGTGACGAAGACGCCGAGCGCCTGCAGCGGGCCGATCGGCGTGCGGTAGACGAAAAACGCGCCGATCAGCACGAAGACCGGAATCGAGCCCTGCAGAATGCCGATATTGATCGCGCTGGTCGAATAGGCGGCGAGATACATCAGCGCGTTGAAAGCGGTGAAGCCCATTGCGCCCATGGCGAGGATAAAGCCCCAGCGCGCCTTCAGCGCCGGCCAGTGCGCGGCAAGCTCGCGCCGCATCAGCCAGGGCATCACCGCGCAGACGAAGACCCAGCGCAGAGAGGTCAGCGCCATCGGCGAAATCTCGCCGACGGCGGCCCGGCTCGCCACGGCGTTGCCGGCCCACATCAGCGTGGTCAGGATCAGCAGCAGATAGGCATTGGCCCAGAGGCGGTGCGGAAGGGAAAGTGGCAAGGGAGTCGCTTGGTCGGAGGAGAGGAAGTGTAAACCGCCGATGCGCGCGCAGCGGCCGAGCCCCTCCTATAGCCTTGCCCGGCCCTTGCATCCTATGCGAGGAGGCGCAGGGTCCCCCGTCGCGCTGCGCATTGCCTTAGGCACGTCATGCTCCAGATATCACCCCGCCTCCCGCGCCTCCTGATCGTCGACGGCAACACCCGCGACCAGCGCGAGGCGCATGCGGCAGGCTATGGCGGCCTGTCGCCGGCTGAGGCCTATTCGCAGGAGATCGTGGCGATCGCGCCTAACGCGATCACCGACATCTGCCTGCCGGCCGACGAGGGCGCGAACCTGCCCGACGGCGCGGGCCTTGGAGCCTATGACGGCATCTTCCTGACCGGCTCCTCGCTGCACATCTACAAGGCTGAGCCTGCGGTGACGCGGCAGATCGCGCTGATGCGCGCGATCTACGCCAGCGGCACGCCCTGCTTCGGCTCGTGCTGGGGCATCCAGGTGGGCGCGGTCGCGGCGGGCGGCACGGTCGTGGCCAATCCCAAGGGCCGCGAGATCGGCGTCGCGCGCCGCATCACGCTCACCGAAGCCGGGCGGACGCACCCGCTGCTGGCGGGCCGGCCGCTCGCCTTCGATGCGCCGGCGATCCATCTCGACACCATCGCCGTGCCGCCGCCGGGCACGACCGTGCTGGCGTCCAACGCCTACAGCATGGTCCACGCCGCCGAGATCGCCCATGAGGGCGGGGTGTTCTGGGGGGTGCAGTACCATCCGGAATTTCCGCTGCGGCAGGTCGCCTCGATCCTGCGCCGGATGACGCCGCTGATCGTCGCGGAGGGCTTTCGCCGCGATGAGATCGAGGCCGGGCGCTGGCTGACAGAGATCGAGGCGCTGGACGCCGACCCTGCCCGCCACGACCTCGCCTGGGCGCATGGCCTCGACGAGGAGGTGCTCGACGAAACACGGCGCGTGACCGAGATCCGGAATTTCATGGAGATGCGGGTGAAGGCGGGGATGAGCGCGCGCGGGCGGGCGTGATCCGCCGGCCTCGGGCTTGCGCCCCGAGCCGACATCGAGGCTGCCCATCGGCAGGCGTGCCCATTCTGATGCCCGTCTCACGGGAGGCGTATCTCCTCCCGCGAAACATGCGATGGTTCGGTTCGCCCCGATCGCTGAATGGGAACACGCTTGCATGGACATCGTCGTCACGCCGACAGCCCTCGGGGACTGGAGCCTGATCGATCTGCTGGGGCGGCAGGTCGGAACCGTTCGGGAAACGGCGCCCGGCGAATACCGGATCATCCCCGGCGAGCGCGTGGCGGATTCCATGCGCGCCATGAAGCAGGGTCCGTTCGCCACGCTCGACAAGGCCCTGTCCGAAATCGAGACCTTCACCCGGTCGACGTGCCGGCTTGCCCCAAAGCTCGATGCGGAGAGGGAGCAATAATGCGGGTGGCCTTTCACTCCGATCGGCCCGCGCCTCACCGCCATGTCGAGCGTGACGAAGCAATCCCGAACCGCGTGCTCGCCGCCGACCGGGATTGCTTCGCTTCGCTCGCAAAGACGACGAGGCGGCAGGTCCAACGCAAATAAAAACAGATGAACAACAGTTCATCCTAATATTACCTAATATTAGCTTCGACTCGGGATCGTGTAAGGGAACAATATAATCGCCGGCCAGTTTCAGATGCCTGACCCGCATGAGGAATCGTTCTTCAGCGTGTTCATGCGAAGGACAATGTCCATGTTGAAGAAATTGGCTCTCACGGCTGCGATCCTGATCCTTCCGACCGCTGTCTTCGCGCAGAATGCGCCGGCCGCCCAGGGCGGCGCGCTCGGTGGCGCGACGACGGGCGCAGTCGGCGGCGCGATCGTCGGCGGTCCCATCGGCGCGGTCGTCGGCGGTGTCGGCGGCGCGGTGGTCGGCGCGATCATCGGCGACAACACGCCCCGCTTCCAGACCTATGTCGTCGAACAGCGCCGTCCGTCCTACACCTACGCGCAGCCGGTCGTCGTCGGCGGCGTGCTGCCCAATGAAGGCATCGTCTATTACGACGTTCCGCGCGAATATGGCGAGACGAACTACCGCTACACGGTGATCAACAACCGCACCGTGCTCGTCGATCCCGCGACCCGCCGCGTGGTGCAGGTCATCCAGTAAGGCCGCATTCGGTAAGGCCGCGGTTCGGGCGTCCGGATTTCCGGATTCGGGCTGGTCCGCGCTGAACGGAGACGAAGGCCCGCGCCAGCGATGGGGCGGGCCTTTTCTTTCGCCGGATCATGATGTCTGTTTTCGCGACGCGTCGCGTCCGCTCTTTCCAGCAGCCTTGGATGATCCAGAATCGTGGACGGCTATATTCTTCTTCTGGTCGGGTTCGGCTGTCTTGTCCTGCTGACGGCGTGGCTGCCGATGGTCCTGACCCGCGCGCCGCTTTCGCTGCCGATCGTCTGCGTGGCGATCGGCGCGGGCGTGTTCGCGTTGCCGGGCGTGCAGCCTGTCTTTCCCCATCCGCAGAACCATCTGCCGGTCGTCGAGCGCTTTTCGGAGATGGTCGTCATCATCTCGCTGATGGGGGCCGGGCTGAAGCTCGACAGGCGGATCGGCTGGAAGCGCTGGATCCTGACCTGGCGGCTGCTCGGGATCGCGATGCCGCTGACCATCATCGGCCTGACGCTGCTCGGCCATGGCCTGCTGGGCTTGAGCCTCGCATCGGCGCTGCTGCTTGCGTCGGTGCTCGCCCCGACCGATCCCGTGCTCGCCTCCGACATCCAGGTCGGGCCGCCAAACTCCGGCGAGGATGGCGACACACGCTTCGCCCTGACCTCGGAAGCGGGCCTGAACGACGCGCTCGCCTTTCCCTTCGTGAATGCGGCGATCGCGCTTTCGCTCCTCTCCGCGAGCGGCGGGTCCTGGTTCGTCAACTGGTTTGCGGTCGATGTCGTCTGGAAACTCGCCGCCGGCCTCGTCGTGGGCGTCGCGACGGGATATGGGCTGGGTTACCTCGTCTTTCACCTGCCCAACCGGGCCAGGCTCTCGCGCACGGGCGACGGTTTCGTGGCGCTGGGCATCACCTGCATCGCCTATGGCGCGGCCGAACTCGCCCATGGCTACGGCTTCCTGTCGGTTTTCGTCGCCGCCCTGGTGCTGCGGATGCAGGAGCGCGACCATGGCTACCACACGCGCCTGCACGATTTCGCCGAGGAACTCGAACGGCTGCTGATGATGGCGCTGCTGGTCGCCTTCGGTGGCGCGCTGTGGGCGGGCGGGCTGTTGTACGCCCTGCGCTGGGACGGCATCGCCTTCGGCCTGCTCGCGCTGTTCGTCGTCAGGCCGCTAAGCGGCTGGATCGGGCTCGGCGGAGCCGGTCTTCCCGGAGACAAGAGGGCCGTCATCAGCGTGTACGGCATTCGCGGCGTCGGCTCGATCTACTACCTCTCCTATGGCGCGGGCCATGGCGACTTCGGCGACACGGAGCTGATCTGGAGCGTCGTCGCCTTCATCATCCTCGTCTCGATCGTTCTCCACGGCGCGAGCGCCAGCCCAGTCATGGCCTGGATCGACCGCCGGCGGGTGAGCCGGCAGGCGCTGCCGGAATCCGAAGGTCGCGAAGGCTGAGGGGCCGCTGCGACCGGGATCCGTCAGGACGGCGTTCCCCGCGTGGTTTCGGGCGGCGCGAACCGCAGGACCAGCCAGCCTATCGTACCGGCGACCAGCGATCCCGCGAGCACGCCGATCTTGGTCGCGTCCTGCAGGGCCGGCGAATTCGGGAAAGCGAGCAGGCCGATGAACAGGCTCATTGTGAAGCCGATGCCGCAAAGCAGCGCGACGCCATAGAGCTGCAGCCAGGTCGCATTCGCGGGAAGATCGGCCAGGCCAGCGCGGATCGCAGCCCAGGCGAAGCCGAACACGCCGATCTGCTTACCGATGAAGAGCCCGAGCGTGATGCCGAGCGGCACGGGCGCGAGCAGCGCCGAGGGGCCGACGCCGGCGAAGGAGACCCCGGCATTGGCGAAGCCGAAGATCGGGACGATCATGAAGGCGACATACGGGTGGAGCGCGTGCTCCAGCCTGTGCAGCGGCGACTCCGCGTCGTCGGGCGCGCCCGGCGTGGGCTTGAGCGGGATCGTCAGCGCCAGCGCCACGCCCGCCAGCGTGGCGTGCACGCCCGATTTCAGGACGAGGAACCACAGCACCGCGCCGAGCACCAGATAGGGCGTCAGCTTCTGGTAGCCGAGCGCGTTGAACGAGCGCAGGACGCCGAAGACGAACAGCGCCCCCAGCAGCGCATAGACGTTAAGGTCCGCCGTGTAGAAAATCGCGATGATGACGACCGCGCCGAGGTCATCGAGGATCGCGAGCGCCGTCAGGAAGACCTTGAGCGAGACGGGCACGCGCGGCCCCAGCAGCGACAGCACGCCAAGCGCGAAGGCGATGTCGGTGGCGGCCGGGATCGCCCAGCCGCGCAGGGTCTCGGGCGAGCCCGCGTTGAAGGCGACATAGATCAGGGCCGGAGCCACCATGCCGCCGAGCGCCGCGAAGCCGGGCAGCGCGCGCCGCGACCAGGAGGAGAGCTGCCCGTCGAGGAATTCGCGCTTGATCTCCAGCCCGACGAGCAGGAAGAACACCGCCATCAGCGCGTCGTTGATCCAGTGCAGGACCGACAGCCCGAACACGTAGCGGTTCAGCGTGGCGAAATAGAGCGAGGAGGCCGGCGAGTTCGCGATGACGATGGCGAGCAGGGCCACACCCATCAGGATGACGCCGCCGGCGGCCTCGGTACCCAGAAACTGGCGAAATGCGGAGAGCGGGCGTGGCATCCGGGGAGACATAGGCACAAGGACTCCGCGCTGGCGGCCCGACCCACGCAATCCCTGCCCGCCCGACGATCGAAGCGAAACACCCTGCGCGGTCTATCGCATCCTTCATGCTGGACTGCAACATTCCCGGCCCGACGAACCGGCGGATCGCGCCGAGGCGGCCCGAATTGTCGCGGCCTAATCCCTCGCCGACCAGGTGCTCGTCCAGGTCTCCGTCAGCGTGCGGCCCTTGGACTTCAGAAAGAGCCGCAGATCGGCCGTCTCGCCGTCGGGCAGGCTGGCGTCGAGGATGACGCGAAAACCCTTCACCTCCGGATTGGGGACGAGGATGGTCGATGCGATCGCGCCCAATGTGGTCGAGGCGACGGCCTCGACGCGGCCTGCGTCGGCGAGCCAGAAGGCGAGGTCGCCATCGGCGAAATCGACGATGAAGCGTTTGCGGCCCTGGCCGTCCGACTTGCCGTCCTGGATGTCGGAGACCGAGAAGCTGTTGCGGGTCTGGCCGAAGCGGTGGAGATGCCGCGTGGTCGAGAGCGCGCTCATCCTGTAGGCGAACTCGGTCGGGCGCCCGACCGGCGGCGGCGTCTCCGGCGTCCAGAAGGCGACGATGTTGTCGAAGGCCTCGTTGTCGGTCGGGATTTCGGCGAGCTCGACCCGGCCCTTGCCCCATTCGCCCAGGGGTTCGACCCAGTAGCCCGGCCTTGCGTGATAATGCGCCTCGAGATCCTGATAATGGCCGAATTCGCGGTCGCGCTGCATCAGGCCGAAGCCACGCGGGTTATCGTCATAAAAACTCGTGACGCGCAGCGCGCGGGGGTTCCGGATCGGCCGCCAGATCCATTCGCCTGCGCCGGTCCGCAGCATCAGCCCGTCGGAATCATGGATTTCGGGCCGGAAATCGGTGCGCTGCGCGAGGTCGCCCTCGCCGGCCTGGAACATCGAGGTCAGCGGCGCGAAGCCGACGCGGCGCAGTTGCGTGCGCGGCACGATCGTCGCCGTCACCTCCATGGCGGTCGTCGCGCCCGGCGTCACGACATAGCGGAAGGCGCCGGCGACGGACGGCGAATCGAGCAGGGCATGAATGACGAGTTGCGTGCTCTCGGGCCTGGGCTCCTCCAGCCAGAGCGCGCGGAAGAAGGGGAACTCCTCGTCCTGCTCGCCGCCGACGTCGAGCGACAGCGAACGCGCCGACAGCCCGTAGCGCTGGCCGCGCCCGATCAGCCGGAAATAGCTCGCGCCGAGGAACGAGATCAGCTCGTCCTGCACTTTCGGGTCGTTCAACGTCGTGGTGACGGCGAAACCGGCGAAGCCGAGCGAGGGCGAAAGCTGCTTCGGGGTCGCCACCTTGCCGTATTCGAACAGGGCGGTCTGGAACGGGATCGGGATCGCCATGCCGTCGCGCACGACATGCACCTGCACCGGCTTGTCGTGCAGAAAGCCGAGATGGAACGGCAGCAGCCGGAAGTCCGAGCCGCCATCGCGCCAGAACGCCCGGTCGCGCCGGAAGCGGATTTCGCGATAGCTGTCATAGGTCAGTTGCGACAGCTCCTCGGGAACCTTCGCCGCGCCGGCGTCGAAGGGCCGCTCGCCGAGCGCGATCGCCTGTGCGACGACATCCTCGTAGCCGAAACTGCGACCCGGGGGCTGCTGCTGCGCGAGCACTGCGGGGGCCGCAAGCGTGATTGCAGCCGATGAGAGCAACGCCTTAAGCGCGTCCCGGCGGGAAAGCGTGTTTCCGGTTCGCGCTTCCGGCGCGGCGGTGAATGACGTACGGTCTGGCATGCGGCCCCCTGACAGGAGGCGCAACCATGCTGCGGCGCGGAAGTTCCAGAGACCGGGCTGCGGCCGGCTGGCGCGTTCCGCTCCGTCATTCCACCTCAATCCCGCCTTCGCCGCGCCGAAATCCGCCCCGCCTATCACGGGCTCGTGATCAACCGGGGATAGCACCATGACGCGCCGACGCCTGAACCCCTTCACCGCGGCCCTGATGCTGACGCCGGGCCTGCTGGCTCCCGGCCTTGCCGACGCGGCCGAGACCGATCTCTCCTCGCGCATCGACCGGGTCACGGTCTATCCCGACGGGGCGGTGGTGACGCGGCTCGGCCGGGCCGAGCTGATGAGCGGGGCCTCGCGGATCGTGCTGCGCGGGCTGCCGGCGAGCGTCGATCCGGCCTCGATCCGCGTCGAGGGCAAGGGGGATGGCGTCTTTTCGATCGGCGCGGTCGATGTCCGGCTCGTTCCCGGCGAGGTGCGAACCGGGCTCGATCCGGCGATCGAGGGCAAGCTCAAGGCGCTGCGCGATGAGAAGGCGATGCTGGAGGGCCGCGTCGGCGCGATCGAGGCCAAGCGCGCCACGATCGAGCGCTTCGGGCAGGCCGGCCCCGAGAAGCTCGGGCCGGACGGCAAGGCCCTGCCGCTCTCGGAATGGCCGGCGGTGTTCGACGCGATCGGCACGGCGCTGGTCAAGGTGCATGAGGAACTGCGCGGCGTGCGCGGCCGCGCGGCCGAGGTCGAGGCCGAGATCGCCGCGCTGGAGCGCGCGCGGCCGCAGCCCGGCCGCCCCGGCGCGCCGCGGCGCGACCTCGCCATCGCGGTCGAGGCGCAAAGCGCGCTCGCAGCCGAGATCAGCGTCAGCTACCGCGTGTCGGGCGCGAACTGGCTTCCGGGCTACGAGGCCCGGCTCTCGACCGGCGGCGCGGCGGGCAAGCCCGAGATCCTGTTCGTGCGCCGGGCCGAATTGCGCCAGCGCACCGGCGAGGACTGGAGCGACGTCGCGGTGACGCTCTCGACGACCCGCACGGCCGGCGGCACCCGCGCGCCGGACCTGCCGTCGATGCAGGTCGCCTTCTTCGAGCCGCCGGTCCTCTACGAGACACGCCAGCGGACGGCTCCGCAGGCCCTTGGCGCGGCGCCCGCGCCGGCCGCCAAGGCGGAAGCCGATGCGGCCGTCGCGCGCAGCCAGGCCGAGCCGCGCCAGGCCGATCTCCAGACGGCGCGGATCGAGGCCGGGGCTTATCAGGCGAGTTTTCAGGTTCCCGGCCGCGTCAGCGTCCCGCAGGATGGCTCGTCGCGGGCGGTGGTGCTGAGCCAGGGCGCAATCGTGCCCGCGCTGACAGCCCGGATCGCGCCCGAACTGGAGGAACGGGCCTATCTCGAAGCCTCCTTCATGCATGAGCAGGAGGCCCCGCTGCTGCCGGGCGAGGTCGTCCTGCACCGCGACGGGGCCTATATCGGCAAGGGCAGGGTCGGGCTCGTCGCGCCCGGCGACAAGGTCGAGCTCGGCTTCGGGGCCGACGACAAGCTCAAGGTGAGCCGAGCCCCGGTGCGCCGGCGCGAGAACGACCCAAGCTGGCTCGGCCAGACCCGCACCGATTTGCGCGAGTTCAGGACCGTGGTGAAGAGCCTGCACGCGCAGCCCGTCAAGGTGAGCTTAAGCGAGCGCATCCCCTTCTCCGAATCGAGCGCGATCACCATCGAGATGCTGCAGCAGACGACGCCGCCGACCGAAAAACAGGTCAGCGACAAGCGCGGCGTGATGGCCTGGAGCTTCGACCTGCCCGCAGGCGCGGAAAAGGAGATCAGACTCGCCTACCGGATCAAATGGCCCGGCGACCGCGAGCTGAGCTACGAGGCGAAGCCGGTGCGGTGAGGATTTACCGAGCCATCTCGACTTCGCGGCCCCGGCCGAGCTGCACCATCCAGTCGCGATATTGGGGCTGGTGGATGAGCTGATGGGCGTAGTGCCGCCGCAGCGCGGCAATGAGGCGGCCCTGCTGGTCGAGTTGGTCGTCGGCGAAGCCGATCATCACCGAGTTCGGCCAGGCCTTCGGCCGGACCTCGCGCAGGCGGGCGAAGAGAGCGTCGGCCGTCTCGTCGGCGTCATTCTGCGCCATCAGCATCAGCATCGCCGCCGTCGAGCGCGAGATGCCCATATGGCAGTGCACGAGGAGATGGCCCTCGACGCGCCGGTCGAGTCCGTCCTTCAGCGTCTCGCCGAAGCGCAGGATCTCGGCGACATGGCCGGGCTGCGGATGGACCTTGCCGTCGGCCGGGTCGATGATATCGTGGAAGCGCAGGGTCGTGCGGCGATGCTCGCCATAGGCGCCGAACGCGTCGAGCTCCGCCCGGTCGGGATCGAGCAGCGACAGGACATGGGTGACGCGGCTTTCGCTATGGGAGGCCAACTCCTCGATGCCGCAAATCGTCAGAGTCGAGATGGCGATCGATTTCATCGGGATACCGGCGTGACGCCTACAGCAGGCGCGCTTTGGAGTGCGCATCGCTTACAGGGGCGTGGCGCCCGCTGCAACGTCTCCAGCTGTTGGGGCTTGCCTTCCGGCGCGATGGAGCAAAACGCAACGGTGAGCGCGATGGCAGCGCAGGACAGCGGTCAGGCGAGGCTGACCAGCGGAGCGAGCCGCACGCGGTCGAGCTTGTTGATCCGGTCGCGCTGGACCTCGAAGACGCCGGGCTGGCCCTTGACCGGCCTCTGGAACACCATCCAGTTCTCATGGACGCCCCAGGCAATGCCGCTGGATTTCTCGCCGGCGGATTCGACGGTCCGAAGCGCGAACTTGCCGTAAAGCCCACGCTGGGCCGAGGCGAGATCGATCCCGCCCATCGAGTCGGTGACGAAGGACTGGCCCATCGAGAGGCCGGCCTCGCTCAGGGCGATATGGCCGACATTGCCGGCCGCCAGCGCGGCCGGCCCGCCGGGAATGACCTTGCCCCCGGCATCGACCCGGACGATGACGTGGATCTGCTTCGGGTCGATCGCGGTGATGTCGGTCACCGGCTTGGCGCCGCGCTTGAGCACCCAGTCGAAGATCGTGTCGATCGCGGCGGAGGGGCCAGGGTCGATGTTCTTGCGTGCGATCGTGCGCCAGTCGCGGCCCATGGCCTCGTGGAACAGGTAGTTGCCGACGAAGCCGTTGCAGTCGAGCCCGATATTGGCGTCCGCCCAGGCCTGCAGGCGGGCGTCCGTCACCACGCCGAGCCTGACCGCAAGCTGCAGGCAGACCTGGCAGTCCTCCGGCGATCCCTTGCCCCAGAACGGGTTGAGGATGGCCTGGCGGATGTGCTCGCGGCTCCCGACCAGATGCGTCATGCGATCGATGACGATCTCCAGGAAGGCGGATCGGCCGCCTTTGCCGTGGCGGGCGAAATAATCCCCGACCGCGCCCCAGAGCGCATCCTTGGCGAGCGTCGGCGCGCCGATGTGATAGCGGTCGACGCGGATCGAAAGAGGCGTCGCCGTGCCGGGGATGGCGACGGGAAGGTAGCGCGCGGCATAGCGGGAAGGCTGCATGAACGCCAACATGGTGGTGACCCCGCCGTGACGCATCGTCGCGCCGGCAGGCTAGATCAGATCGCCCGATTTGCAACCACGCGGCGGATACTCCTCGGCCGGGCGCACCGCGCGCGCCTTGACCTCGCTCTGCTATTGGCTCATGAGGGCTTGCAAGGAACTGCCCCGAAACCCCGGCCTTGCGTCGGGGTTTTTTGCGCGCGGCGCTTGCATGAGACCTCAACGTCGAGACAAGCGGGAACCCTGAGCCATGGGCAATGTGGTGGTGGTCGGCGCCCAGTGGGGCGACGAGGGCAAGGGCAAGATCGTCGACTGGCTCTCCAGCCAGGCCGATGTCGTGGTGCGCTTCCAGGGCGGCCACAATGCCGGACATACGCTGGTCATCGACGGCGCGGTCTACAAGCTCTCCCTGCTGCCCTCGGGCATTGTGCGCCCGGGCAAGCTCTCGGTGATCGGCAACGGCGTCGTCGTCGATCCCTGGCACCTCGTCGAGGAGATCGAGCGGCTGCGCCAGCAGGGCGTCGCGATCTCGCCGGAGAACCTGCGGATCGCCGACAACGCCACGCTGATCCTGCCGCTGCATCGCGAACTCGACCATTTCCGCGAGACCTCCAATATCGGCCTCAAGATCGGCACGACCAAGCGCGGCATCGGCCCCGCCTATGAGGACAAGGTCGGCCGCCGCGCCATCCGCGTCATCGACCTGAAGGACCCCGCGATCCTGGAGGCCAAGATCGAGCGGCTGCTGGCGCATCACAACGCACTCAGGCGTGGGCTCGGCATCGGCGAGGTCGACGCCGCCGAGTTGCTCGGCCAGCTCACCGCCATCGCAGGCGAGGTGCTGCCCTATGCCGACACGGTCTGGGCGCTGCTCGACGCGCAGCGCCGCGCGGGAAAACGCATCCTGTTCGAGGGCGCTCAAGGGTCGCTGCTCGATGTCGACCACGGCACCTATCCCTTCGTGACCTCCTCCAACATCGTCGCCGGCCAGGCCGCGACCGGCTCGGGGCTCGGCCCTTCGGCCGTCGGCTATGTTCTGGGCATCGCCAAGGCCTATACGACCCGCGTCGGCGAAGGCCCGTTCCCGACCGAACTCTTCGACGAGACCGGCGAGCTGATCGGCCAGAAGGGCAAGGAATTCGGCGTCGTCACCGGCCGCAAGCGCCGCTGCGGCTGGTTCGACGCCTGTCTCGTGCGGCAGACCGTGAAGACCTCGGGCATCGACGGCATCGCGCTGACCAAGCTCGACATCCTCGACGGCTTCCCGCAGATCAAGGTCTGCACCGGCTATCGGCTCGACGGGCAGGTGCTGGAGCATCTGCCGGCCGGACAGAGCGACCAGAGCCGGGTCGAGCCCGTCTACGAGACGATTCAAGGCTGGGAAGGCTCGACGGCGAACGCCCGGTCCTGGGCCGATCTGCCGGCGCAGGCGATCAAATATGTGCGGCGTATCGAGGAACTGATCGGCGCGCCCGTCACCGTGCTCTCGACCAGCCCGGAACGCGACGACACCATCCTGGTTCATAATCCGTTCGAGGGTTAAGGCCGTCATTCGAGGGTTGAGACCGCCATTCGAGAGCTCGGCCCGGCCATCTCCGGGTTGACGCACCTCTTCAACATAGACAAGTGAGGCCAATGGCCGACTTCTATCCCATCCTGGCGCGTGCGGTCGCCGGGCTGTCCGACCCCTCGCCGGAGGCGCGCCGCGCCATCTATGAGCGGGCCCGGACGGCTCTGCTGACGCAGTTGCGAAGTCTCGATCCGCCGCTCGGCGAGGCCGAGATCATGCGCGAGCGACTGTCGCTGGACGAGGCGATGGCGCGCATCGAGGCCGAGCATGGCGATGCCCCGGCTCCGCCGCCCTTGCCCGAACACGCCGAGATCGCGCCGCCGGAGCCGCCGCGCGCGCCCGATCCCCCTCCGAGGCAGGACGAGGCCCTGCCCGGGCCGCTGGACCAGCCGGTGCTCAGGCCCCGCATCGCGCCGCCGCGCGAAAAGCGCGTCTCTCCCGGCCATGTCCGCACGGCGATCGTCGGCGGCGGCATCGCGCTCGCGGTGATCGCGATCGCGGGCGCGGCCTATTATGTCAACAAGGTCAATCCGCCGGACCCGGCCGCGCCGCCGCCCGCGCAGACGCAGACCCCGGCTGCCCCCGACAATGCGGGCAAGCTCAACGACCGCGTCGGCGAGGCGGGAAACCCCAACGCGCCGCGGCCCGGCGCCGGCACGCCGACCGCAACCCAGGGCGGCGAGGTCGCGGTGGCGCAGCGCGCCATCCTCTACACCGAGGATCCCGCCAATCCGCAGCAGCCGCGCGCTATTCCTGGCCGCGTCTTCTGGCGGCTGGACAGCGAGAGCGCCGGCCAGGGCCGCCCGGTCGAGACGATCGTGCGCGCGACGCTCGAGGTGGCCGAGACGGGCCTGAGCCTCGATTTCACCGTGCGGCGCAACACCGATACGGCCTTCCCCGCCTCGCACATCATCGGCCTGCGCTTCACCCCGACCGGCGACCCGGCGCAGAACGCGGTGCGCGAGGTCGGCGTGCCGCAGTTCAAGATCGAGGAAGGCGAGCGCGGCGCGCCGCTCTCGGCGATCAACTCGGCGCTCGGCGACAACCTGTTCGTGGCGGCGCTGTCGAACGTGCCCGTCGAGGTCGAGCGCAATATCGACCTGATCCTGAACCGTCTCTGGATCGACGTGCCTGTGCGTTTCGCCTCGGGCCGAAGGGGGATCATCACCTTCGAGAAGGGCGTCTCCGGCAGCCAGACGCTGGCGGACGCCTTCGGCCGCTGGCGATAAGGCCTTCCGGCGTTGAGGTTGCTCAGGAACCTCGACTCGACCCTCTCTCCATGAGGGGGAGGGGTTTCCGTCGAGCCTCCAGCACGTGATCACCCTGGGTTGAACCTTGCTGCAAACCGATCTCGCGGTCGGTCCTCATCCGGCTTCCCTGATGTCACGAGGCCCCCGGCCACGGAGCCGGGGGCTTGTCGTTCGCCTGCCCGGTTTAGCGGCAGACCGTCTTGTGGCCGATCACGATCATCTCGCCGGAGTAGCGGTCGAAGCGCCTGATCGGCTTCTCGAAGCAATCCTCTTCCTCTTCGTCATGATCGACGAAGCGGACCGGGCGCTGCGGAGCGTAACGATCCTCGACATAGCGCGGCTGGCTGTTGGCGGCGGCCGCGCCGAGCAGGGCGCCGCCGAGACCGACGAGCGCGCCGATCGCGAAAGCCGACTTGTTGACCTTGTTGACGTTGCGCGCGGGCTTCACCTCGAAACCGCGATCGGAGGCGAAGGCCGGGGCGATGGAGGCGCCAGCGACGCTGACGATGGCGAGGGCGGCAACCAGGGACTTGGCGAACATCGGTCTCTCCTGAGGGTTGGCGGCGATCCGTTCGCCGATGAATTGACCCTAGTGGTGAGCCCGGTGCTGCGCTGTTCCGCAGGTGACAGGCCGCCTGATCAGCTCCTTCTCTCCGCCGCAAACCGCGCCGCAGCCCTGAGCATCCCCGCGCGCTGACCAAATCCCTCCAGCGCCGCGATCGCCTGCCGGCTCAGCGCGTCGCGCTCGCGCCTGGCCCCGTCGAGCCCGAGCGCGGAGACGAGCGTGCCCTTGCCCTTGCCCTCGTCCTTGGCGGTGGCCTTGCCGAGCTGTTCGGGCGTCGCCTCGACGTCGAGGATGTCGTCGGCAACCTGAAAGGCCGCGCCCAGCGCCTTGCCATAAGCGACGAGAGCGGCGCGCTCGGTCGCGGTGGCCTGCCCCAGCAGTGCGCCGATCTCGACGCTGGCCGCCAGCAACGCGCCGGTCTTCATCGCCTGCAACTGGCGAATCCGCGCTTCGCTTAAGCCGCCGGCCGGACCATCGCCGAAGCGGCCCTCCGCCGCGAGGTCGAGCATCTGGCCGCCGGCCATGCCGCCCAGCCCCGAAGCGCGCGCCAGCGCCACAACGAGGCTCGTGCGGACCTCGCCGGATGGATGGGTCTCGGGTGCCGCCATCACGTCGAAGGCGAGCGTCAGCAGGCTGTCGCCGGCGAGGATCGCGGTCGCCTCGTCATAGGCCTTGTGGACGGTCGGACGGCCCCGGCGGGTGTCGTCGTCGTCCATCGCCGGCAGATCGTCATGGACCAGCGAATAGCAATGCACGAGTTCGACCGCGACGCCCGCGCGCAGGGCGCCAGCCGGCGCGACGTCGAAGAGCCGCGCCGTCTCGGCCGTCAGGAAGGGGCGCAGCCGCTTGCCGCCGCCGAGCGCGCCGTGGCGCATCGCGTCGAGCAGGCGCCGCGGCCGCGCGATTTCGCCATCGGTCGGACCGGGCGACAGCAGCGCCTCGAGCAGGCTCTCGACAGCGTCGGCGGTTTTGGCGAGCCTTGCAGCGAGGCCGGCGCTATCGTCGGATGCGGAACTCATGAGGCGATCTCGCGTTCGCTGACGGGGTGGGCTTGCCGGAGCCGGATGGCGCCGTCAAGCAGCGGCAGGGGAAGACAATGGCCGACGGAACGAGGCGGGCCGGGCTGCCGGCCCGCATCATGCGCTGGATCGGCCTTGTGCTGTCCGCGCTGGCGGTTGCGCTCGCGCTGGGCCTGCTGCTGTTCCGGTTCGTCCCCGCACCCTCGACGCTGATGATCGGGCGCTGGCTCACCTTCCAGCCGGTCGAGCGGCAATGGGCGCCGCTGGCGCAGATCTCGCCGAACCTGATCCGCGCCGTGATCGCCGCCGAGGACCAGCGCTTCTGCGAGCATGCGGGCGTCGACTGGGTCGAGCTCAACAAGGTTCTGGAGGATGAGGACGGGCCGAGCCGCGGCGCCTCGACCCTGACGATGCAGACCGCCAAGAACGTGTTCCTGTGGCCCGGCCGCTCCTATGTCCGCAAGGCGCTGGAACTCCCGCTGGCCATGGCGATCGACCTCGCCTGGCCCAAGCAGCGCATCATCGAGGTCTATCTCAACGTCGCCGAATGGGGCGACGGGCTTTATGGCGCGGAGGCCGCCGCGCAGCGCTACTTCCGCAAAGCCGCAGCTCGGCTCAGCCCGGCAGAGGCGGCCAGGCTCGCGGGCGCGCTGCCCAACCCGATCCTGCGGAATCCCGCGCGGCCGTCGCGCGGGTTGCAAGCGGCCGCCGGGCGCGTGCAGCGCCGCGTCGGGCAACTCGGGCCGCTGGGGGACTGCGCCGTGCCGGGGTAAGGGTTCGGCTGCTTTCGTCCTGCGGACGATGTATTTTTACAGTTGGCGACACTAGCCATGCCGCGCGCGAGCGTGTATGGGCAACGCCTCACGAGATTGATGACGTCGTCGTGGCGGCAGCGCGGGCCTTCGGCCGAGGCGCTTCCCAGCGGCGGCGCGATGGAGAAACAGCATGGCCGTTCCGAAGAGAAAGACGTCGCCGTCGAAGCGCGGCATGCGCCGCTCGGCCGACGCGCTGAAGCAGCCCACCTATATCGAGGACAAGAACTCCGGCGAACTTCGCCGCCCGCACCATGTCGACCTGAAGTCGGGCATGTATCGCGGCCGCCAGGTGCTGAAGGCCAAGACCGAGGCCTGAGCGACGGACGCTCTTGCGCTCTTGCCAGGTCTGTCGCGTCCGCGCGACATTGAAACGAGCCGGCCGCGAGGCCGGCTTTTTCATTATCCGGAGGCGGGGTTTCCCAAAGGGCAGGAAACGCTGGACACGCGCTTCCTCGGCTCGATAATATCGCCAGATCGACCTGCCGCCTGAACCATGCCTGCTCCGACACGACACCAATCGGACGGCTTTCCATGGCGTATGACGCCCGACTCAACGCGCGCATCGTGACATGGCTCCGCGCCAGGCCGGTCGGCAGCGCCTATGGCAACGGCGAATGCTGGACCTTGGCGGAGGATGCCCTCATCCAGGCCGGCGCGCGGACGTCGCGGCAGCTCACCCCCCGTTTCAGCAGCCGCGCCGACTTTGTCTGGGGGGACGTGGAAACAAGCCTCAATGAAATCCATCCTGGCGACATCATCCAGTTCGTCGGATACAGCGCGGTTCTGACGACGACGGTCGCCGATTTCCTCGCGCCACGCGGGCGGGTCGTGAGTCCGACCCAGACGCATGGGAGGGGTCATCACACCGCCATCGTCCTGCGCGTGCTCGTGCCGGGCTGCCTCGTCGAGGTCATCGAACAGAATGTCGCTCGCCTGCCCGTCGCCGGCGTGCCGCAATCGGCGAGGGTCGTGCAGATCAACCGGATCGCGCTGCGCACGGTCGTCGGACCGACGGAGGTCAGCTTCGACGGGCTGGGCGACCGCGTGACGACGACGATCTCCTACGCCGTCAGCCTCGCGCGGTTCACCATCTACCATCCGACCTTGTAGCGCGATATCAGCGCCGAACCCGCGCCGCCGCCTGTCGCTGGATCCGGCGTTCAGGCGAACCTTGCCAGACGGCCAGTCCGGCGGCTGGCGGCGATCTCGTAGAGCCGCGCGGCCGCCTGCGGCGTCTCCAGCCCGTGCCGGGCGAAGTGTCCGATCTGCGCCTGCGCGGCGGCGATCTGCAGCAGCAGCATCGCGGCGCGGCTGGCGGTGTCGCCGGCGAAATCGCTTCTGGGCTCGGGGCGGGCCATGTCTCACTCCGGAACGCGGTGGCGTCAACGTTCCGTTCGTTGCAAACCTCCGGCCGGAATTAACCGCGCGTTAAGCCCAAAACCCGCATCGTTCCGGTACAGTTTCCGCTCCGTCAGGCGAGGATGGGACGGTGCCGTCGCACGTCGTCCGGTTCCAGCCCTTGAGGCCGTACGCGATGCATGCGCCGTCTATCCTGAGCCCCCGCACCGATGGCCTCGTCGATCCGCGCAGCCTGCTCTCCTCGATCGGCGAGGTGGTCTATAGCTGGGAGATCCAGGGCGATGTCCTGAACTGGGGGCCCAACGCCGCCGAGGTGCTGGGGCCGATTTCCGCGGCCGCGATGTCGCGCGGTATCGCCTTTGCCGGTCTCGTCGAGCCCGGCAGCGGCCGCAGCCGCTACGATGCGATCTTCTCCTCGACCGCCCAGGACCAGGGCGAGGGCGTGGTCTACCGCACCCGCTACGCCGCGACGCTGGCCGGACGGACGATGTGGGTGGAGGATGCCGGCCGCTGGTTCGCCGGCCTCGACGGCCGCCCCGCCTGCGCGCGCGGCGTCTTGCGGATCGAGCGCGCCGTGAAGCCCGACGAACTGACCGTCTGCACCAGCGAGGTCACCGACCGCCATGCGCTCGTCGAGCGCGTCGAGCAGGCGCTGGGCGAGCATCTGCCGGCCGAACGCATGGTCGTGGTGCTGGTCGCCGCGATCGACGAGTTGACCCGGCTGAACGACGATTTCGGCCATGAGGCGACCGACGAGATCATCGGCGTGGTGCAGGAGCGGCTGCGCTCGGTGATGCGCCGGCGCGACCATCTGCTGCGCTATTCCGGAAACCGCTTCGCCATCCTGCTCACAGGCTGCCCGAAGAACCAGGTCGAGGCGGCGGCGCGGCGCTTCATCAAGGCGGTCGCCCATACGGCGATCGAGACCGGGCGGGGCATCGCGCTGGCGCGGCTGCGCGTCGGTGCGGCAGTCGCGCCTGACCTCACGAGCCATGCCGGCACGCTTGTCGCCGCCGCCGAGAATGCGCTGGCGAGCGCCCGCTCGGGAGCGGTCGATTCGGCGGTGATCGCCCGCCGCCGCGACACGCGCGAGACGGTCGATGACGGGCCGGGCCTCGACATGCAGGCGGTGGCGGCGCTCAACGAGCGCCGGGTCCAGCTTGCGCTGCAGCCGATCGTGCGGGCGAAGGGGCGCGAGGTCGCCTTCCACGAGGCGCTGCTGCGGGTGGGGCAGGGGGGCAGCGGGCTGTTCTTCGTGCCGGCCGAGTTGATCCCGTTGCTGGAGCGGCGCGGGCTTGTGCGGCTGTTCGACCACCGCGTGCTCGAACTCGCCGTGGACCTGATGATCGCCGATCCGGCGCTGTCGCTCTCGATCAACGTCTCGCCGCGCTCGCTCGCCGACCCCGAATGGCTCGACGCCTTCCTCGCCTGCACCAATGGTGCGCGCGGCGTGGCGCAGCGCCTGATCGTCGAGGTGACGGAAACCGCCACCATCGACGATCCGGCGCGAATCGCAAAGCTGCTCGGACGGATCAAGGATCAGGGCGCGCGCATCGCCATCGACGATTTCGGCGCGGGCCACACCTCGCTGCGGCACCTGCGCGCCTTCCCGATCGACATCCTCAAGCTCGACGGCGCCTTCACCCAGAACCTGCGCCGCTCGACCGACGACCGCTTCTACGTCCGCACGCTGATCGATCTAGCGCGCCATCTGATGGTCGAGACGGTGGCCGAATGGGTCGACGACGATCTGCAGGCGAACATGCTGGCCGACTGGGGCGTGACCTATCTGCAGGGGCATCTGGTCGGCAAGGCGGAGCTGTGGCCGGCGTCCGCGCCGATCCAGCGCGAGCGCGCGGCGGGCTGAGGCGGCGCCTCCCCCTTCACTTCCCCTTCGACAATTTGTCCAGCCGTTCGCGCATCTCGGTGAGCTCGCGCTTCATCTCGCCGAGGTCGTCGTCCTTGGCGGGCGTGGACCCTGCCTCTTCCTTGGCCTTGGCCGCCGCCATGGCCGCGAAGGGGTTGAACATCCGGAAGGCGTCGGTGAACAGCGCCATATTGGCCCGCGTCTGCTGCTGGAGCGCGTCGAGCGCCGGAGCGCCGAAGGCCCCGCTCGAAAAAGCCTTTGTCATCTGCTCTCGGAACTGGCCCTGATCCCTGGTCAGGTTGTCCATCGAGAATTCGAGATAGCGCGGCACAAGGGCCTGCATGCTGTCGCCGTAGAACCGGATCAGCTGGCGCAGGAAGGCGATCGGCAGCAGGTTCTGGCCGTCCTTGCTCTCCTCGTCGAAGATGATCTGGGCCAGCACCGAGCGGGTGATGTCCTCGCCGGACTTGGCGTCATAGACCACGAAATCCTCGCCGCCGCGGACCAGACCCGCGAGGTCCTCCAGCGTGACGTAGGAACTCGTTCCCGTGTGGTAGAGGCGGCGATTGGCGTATTTCTTGATGACGGTCGGTTCTTTGTCGGTGGCCATCAGATCCCTGCATGACGTTGGCCCGCGCGCGGTCCGAAAATCGCGACGACGCCGGGCGAAACGGTCTCCCCGTGGCTGACGATAGCCTGTCGGCGGCGTCCCGCAAGTTTTTTGAGCGTGCAGCGCAAGAAGCGAGCCTGAACGGAGACTGAACCTGCTCGCCATTCGGGCAACGCGCATCTTGCCGCGCGAGACGGCGACGCGCGGCCGCACCCTTCGGCTCACTTGACGCGGCCGCGGCAGCCCTGAAAGGTGCAAGCCCAACCGGGCGGCCCGGCGCGAGAGCGGGCCGTCGCGACAACGAGCGAGGACCTCTCCCATGGCTGATTCAGACATCGTCATCGTCGGCGCGGCGCGCACCGCGGTCGGCGCTTTCAACGGCGTTTTCGCCAACACGCCGGCCCATGATCTCGGCGCCGCCGCGATCTCCGAGGCGCTGAAGCGGGCCAAGGTCGATCCGGCCGATGTCGACGAGGTCATCATGGGCCAGATCCTGACCGCCGGTCAGGGCCAGAACCCGGCCCGCCAGGCCGCGATGAAGGCGGGCATACCGCAGGAGGCCACCGCCTGGGGCCTGAACCAGCTCTGCGGTTCGGGGCTTCGCGCGGTGGCGATCGGCCTGCAGCAGATCGCCAATGGCGACGCCGACATCATCGTGGCGGGCGGCCAGGAATCGATGTCGATGTCGCAGCATGGCGCGCATCTTCGCAACGGCACCAAGATGGGCGACCTGAAATTCGTCGACACCATGCTGAAGGACGGCCTCTGGGACGCCTTCCACGGCTATCATATGGGCACCACCGCCGAGAACGTCGCGACCAAATGGCAGATCAGCCGCGAGGAGCAGGACAGGTTCGCCACCGCCTCGCAGAACAAGGCCGAAGCCGCCCAGAAGGCCGGCAGGTTCAAGGACGAGATCGTCCCCTTCACCGTCTCGACCCGCAAGGGCGACGTGGTGGTCTCCGACGACGAGTATCCGCGCCATGGCGCGACCGTCGAGGGCATGGCCAAGCTCAAGCCCGCCTTCTCCAAGGACGGCACCGTCACCGCCGGCAATGCGTCGGGCATCAATGACGGCGCGGCCGCGCTCGTGCTGATGAGCGCGAAGGAGGCCGAAAAGCGCGGTCTGAAGCCTCTGGCTCGCGTCGCCTCCTGGGCGACGGCTGGCGTCGATCCCGCGATCATGGGCTCGGGTCCGATCCCGGCGACGCGCAAGGCGCTGGAGAAGGCCGGCTGGAGCGTCTCCGACCTCGAACTGGTCGAGGCCAACGAGGCTTTCGCGGCGCAGGCCATGGCGGTCAACAAGGACCTTGGCTGGAATGCCGACATCGTCAACGTCAATGGCGGCGCGATCGCGATCGGCCATCCGATCGGCGCGTCTGGCGCGCGCGTGCTGGTGACGCTGCTGCACGAGATGGAGAAGCGCGACGCCAAGAAGGGCCTCGCCACGCTCTGCATCGGCGGCGGCATGGGCGTCGCCATGGCGATCGAACGGCCCTGAGCCAATGGCGCGGCAGACCACGCTCTACCGCTATCTGACCGGGCCCGATGACGCCGCCTTCTGTCATCGGGTCTCGGAGACCCTGTCGAAGGGCTGGGTGCTGTACGGGCACCCGACATTGACCTTCGACCCGGTGCAGGGCCGCGTCGTCTGCGGCCAGGCGATCATCAAGGATGTTGACGGCCCATATCGGCCAGACATGAAACTGTCAGAGCAATAGCGCAGCCGCGAGAGCTGCCGAGGGGAGGACTGGCCTATGACGAAAGTGGCGTTGGTGACGGGAGGGACGCGCGGCATCGGCGCGGCGATCAGCCGGGCGCTGCAGGAGGCCGGCCACAAGGTCGCCGCCAGCTATGCCGGCAATGACGAGGCGGCGGCGAAGTTTCAGGCCGAGACCGGCATCCCGGTGTTCAAATGGGATGTCGGCGATTACGACGCCTGCGCGGCGGGCGTCGCCAGGGTCGAGGCCGATCTCGGGCCGATCGACATTCTGGTCAACAATGCCGGCATTACGCGGGACGGCTTCTTCCACAAGATGACCAGGGAGAACTGGTCGGACGTGATCCGCACCAATCTCGATTCGCTGTTCAACATGACGCGCCCGGTGATCGAGGGCATGCGCGCCCGCTCTTACGGCCGCATCATCGTGATCTCCTCGATCAACGGCCAGAAGGGCCAGATGGGGCAGGTGAACTATTCCGCCGCCAAGGCCGGCGACATCGGCTTCGTCAAGGCGCTGGCGCAGGAGAACGCCAACAAGAACATCACCGTCAACGCGATCACGCCGGGCTATATCGGCACCGACATGGTCTCGGCCATGCCCGAGGAGGCGCTGAAGCGCGTCGTCGCCGGTATCCCGGCCGGACGGCTGGGCAAGCCGGAAGAGATCGCCTCGATGGTGGTCTGGCTGGCGTCGGAGCACGGCTCGTTTGCGACGGGGGCTACCTTTGCGGTGAACGGCGGTCAGTTCATGGCGTGAAGCCGGGCGCTTTCGATCAAACCTGCCGCGCGCCGCGCGGCAGGAAGAACGTCAGCAGCCCCAGCGCCGGCAGCCACGCGCAGAGCCAGAACACCTGCACGATGCCGATCCTGTCGGCGAGCGCGCCCAGCCCCGCCGCGGCGACTCCGCCGAGCCCGAAAGCCAGCCCGTAGAACAGCCCGCCGACGAGGCCGACGCGGTGCGGCGCGAGGTCGATCGCATAGATCAGGATCGACGAGAAGGCGCTCGCCATGATCAGGCTGATGACGATGCTGAGGATGCCGGTCCAGAGCAGGTCGGCATAGGGCAGCATCAGCGCAAACGGCAGCGCGCCGAGGATCGAGAGCCAGATCACGCGGTCGCGGCCGATCCGGTCGCCGATCATGCCGCCGATGATGACGCCGAGCGCGCCGACGACGAGATAGACAAACAGCATCACCTGCGAGAACTGCAGGCTCACGCCGAAACGCTCGATCAGGTAGAAGGTGTAGTAGGAGGTGAAGGCGGCGGTGTAGCCGTTCTTCGACATCAAGAGCACGATCAGGATCGCCATGGCGAGCAGGATTTTTCCGCGCGGCAGGCCGTGGGACGGGGCGGGCTCCACCGTCTCGCCCCGCGCGGCCTCGGCTTCGGCGCGGCGAAAGGCGGCGTAGCGCGACGCGGTCCAGGCCATCAGCGCCATGGCTGCCAGCACGACGCCCGAGAACCAGACCAGGCTCGCCTGCCCGCGCGGCACCACGATCGCCGCCGCCAGCAGCGGCCCGGCCGCATAGCCGGCATGGCCGCCGACCTGGAAGACGCCCTGCGCCAGCCCCTGCCGCCCGGCCGCGGCATGGCGCGCCATCCGCGTCGCTTCCGGGTGGAACACCGCCGAGCCGAGCCCGATCAGCGCCGCCGAGACCAGCACCATGCCGTAGCTGCCCGCAAATGAGAGCCCGACGAGGCCGGCCAGCGTCGCGGCCATGCCAGCCACCATCGCATGCGGCCAGGGGTTGCGGTCGGTGAGCCAGCCCAGCAGCGGCTGCAGCAGCGAGGAGGTGACCTGGAAGGCGAGCGTGATCAGCCCGACCTGCAGGAAGTCGAGCCGATAGGTCTCCTTCAGCAGCGGATACATCGCCGGGATCATCGACTGGACGAGGTCGTTCAGGAGATGGGCGACGCTGAGCGCGGCGAGCACCGGCATCACGGGGCGGCGGGCGGAGAGCGGCAGCGGAATCGTCGTCATGGTCGCAACGCTTGATCCGCCGCGCCGATGCGGTCAATCGACGCGCGCGCATGGCCGCCATGGCGAAAACCGCGCCACGGCGCGCGCGATCAGCGCCGCGCGGCCAGCATCCGGTCGACGAAGCCGTCGAGCGACGCGCCGTCGATCCAGCGCAGCACCGCTACCAGGTCCTGCGCGGGGTCGAGCCAGATCGCGTTCGTTCCGGCCCCGAGCGCGAAGGCGGCAGTGTCGGGCACGTTCGCCCGTGCGGCCGGCCCCCGGTTCAGCCACCAGAGCAAACCGTAATTGGCGAGCGTGGCCGAGGGCGTCATCATCGCCTCGACCCATTGGCGCGAGAGCAGCTGCCGGCCGCCCCAGACGCCGCCACGCGCGATCAGCAGACCGAAGCGGGCATGGTCGCGGGCGCCGATGAAGAGCCCGCCGCCCCAATGCCCGCCGCCGGGCACCGACTGGATGCGCTGCCCATCGATCTCGACCCATGAGGTTTCGTAGCCCTCCCAGCGCCAGTCCTGCGACGCGCCGACCGGGTCCATGATGCGCTCGCGCAGCACGTCTGGCAGCGGCCGACGGAAGCGCTGCAGCAGGCAGTAGCCGAGCAGGTTCACGCGCACGTCGTTGTATTCGTAAAAGGAGCCCGGCGCGCGCATCTCGCGAAGCTGCCCCTTGCGGCTGTTGTCGGCGCCCGGCCCGATCTGGCGGTTATGGTCGACCTGGTCGGACTTGCCGAAGATCTCGCCGCGCCATTCGCTGGCCTGCGTCAGCAGATGCCGCCAGGTGATCGGGCTGTTGTGCTCGCTCTCGAACCACGGCCCCTCGACCGAACGTCCGACCGGCTCGTCGATATCGGCGATCAGCCCGTCATCGACGGCGAGCCCCGCCAGAACCGCGAGATAGCTCTTGGCGATCGAGAAGGTCATGTCGGTGCGGTCGGTCTCGCCCCATTCGGCGACGAGCCGGCCGCCCTTCAGGATCAGCCCGGCCGGGCCGCCGCGTTCGGCGACACGGCCGACGATCTCGCTCCACGGCCCGGTCTCGTTCCACTCGACATTCCCGACATAACGTCCGTCCGGGTAGTGGAGACTGCGCGGCCACGGGCTTTCGTTCGCCTTGGCGAAGGCGATCGCGGCGTCGAGCGCGGCAGGGTCGAAGCCGGCATCGGTCGGCGGAACATCGGCCCAATCCTGGCCGGCGCGCGGAGGCGAATAGCTTGCGGTCGTCATGGAGCCTCTGCCGGTTGGCTTGCAGTGCAATCGTCTTAAGGGCTGGCCCGGACTTTTCCAAAGCCCTCATCCTTCGAGACGCCGCTGATGCGGCTCCTCATGATGAGGGCTGAGTTGCAAGATGGCTGGGCAGGGCATGACGGCTCTGCTAACGCCTGCGCCACGCATCCTCGCTGCCGAACGCCATGACCTCCCGCACCGCCACGCTCACCGGCCTCGTCGCCATCCTGCTCTGGTCGACGCTGGCGCTGTTCACCGCCATGTCGGGCCGGGTGCCGCCGTTCCAGCTCGTCTTCATGACCTTCGTCATCGGCGGGCTGATGATCCTCGCCATCGCGGCGGCGCGTGGCCGGCTGTCCGCCATCATGCCCACGCCGGCCTCGTTCGCGCTCGGGCTCTACGGGCCGTTCGGCGACACCTTCCTGTATTACGCGGCGGTGAAGACCGCGCCGGCGGCCGAGGCCAACCTGATCCATTATCTCTGGCCGCTGCTGATCGTTCTTTTCGCGGCGCTGTTGCCGGGCGGGGGCCTGAAGGCGCGTCATCTCATCGGCGCGCTGATCGGGCTCGCCGCCACCGCGCTGCTGGTCTCGGGTGGGCTCGGGACGGGCGGCGGCCTGCAGCCCGGGCACCTGCTCGCGGCGCTCGGGGCCTTCGTCTGGGCGAGCTATTCGGTCATCTCGCGGCGCTTTTCCACTGTGCCGTCGGAGAGCCTGTGCATCACGCTGCTCGGCTGCGCCGTGCCGGCGCTGGCCTGCCATCTCGCCTTCGAGCCGACGCTGTGGTCCCTGACCGCCATCGAGTGGGGCGGCGTGCTGGGGCTCGGGCTCGGCTCGATCGGGCTTGCCTTCGTGGTCTGGGATATCGGCATGAAGCAGGGCGACGTCGCGCTGCTCGGCGTCGCGTCCTACGCCGCCCCGATGCTGTCGACGATCATCCTGGTGGTCGCCGGCTATGCGACGGCGAGCTGTCTGCTCGCGGCGGCATGCGTGCTCATCGTGGTCGGGGCGCTGGTGGCCAGCCATACGCCGCGCCGGTCGGCCTGAGGTCGATGCTCAATTGCGCCTGAGCAGCCGCTCCAGATAGTCGAGTTCCTCCATCGGCCGGGTCGGGTCGCCAAGGCGGCGGCGCAACTCGTCGAGGATGCGCCGGGCGCGCTGGGTCGCGCTCTCGTCGGCGCCGGGCACGCGGACGCGGCCATCGGCCCAGTCGCGCTGGCGCTGCGGCCGGCCGAGCGGGTCCTCGCGGCCGCGCTGCTGGGCCGAGGGGCGGCCCGCCGGCTGGCCGTCCGGCTCGCCGAACGCGCCTTCGGTGCCGTCGCCGGATTCGCCCGGCTGCCCCTGCATCTGCTGGGCGAGATTCTGCCCGCCCTTGCGCAGCGCCTCCAGCGCGCGTCCCTGCGATTCGAGCGCGCCCTCGCCCTGGCCCTGGCCGAGCTGCCCCTGCGCCTGACCCATCGCATCCTCGGCCTCGCCGAGTTCGCCCTGGCTCGGCGCGCCCATGCCGCGCATGCGGCGCTGCAACTCCTGCAGGCGCTCGCGCAGGGCCTGCTGGCGCTCCGCGAGGCTCTGTCCCTGGCCGTTCTGGCCCTGCTGGCCTTCGCCGTTCTCGCCCTCCTCGCCCTCGCCCTCGTCGCTCGGCTGCTGACCCGGCTGCTGGCCGCGCTGGCGCTGGCCCTGCTGGCGCTGTCCCTGCTGGCCGGGGCGGGCCTGCTGCTGGCCCGGCCGCTGCCGCTGCGCCCGGTTCTGGCGCTGCTGCTCCTGCTGGAAGGTTTCGTCGCGCAGTTGCTGCTGCTCGCGGGTCATGCGGTCGAGGTCGGACAGCGCCTGGTTCATCTCGCGCTGGCGCGGGTCCTGCTGGCCGGGGCGGGCCATCTGCAGGTTGTTGAGCATCTGGTTGAGCTGCTCCATCAGGCGCTGGGCCTCGGCCATGTCGCCGCGCCGCGACAGCTCCTCGATGCGATCGAGCATGTTCTGCAGGTCGCGCGGGGTGACGGTCCTGAAGTTCTCCGGGAGTTGCGCCTGGTTCTGCTGGTCGCCGTTCTGCTGCTGGCGCTGCATCTGCTCGGCCAACTGGCGCATGAACTGGTCGAGCGCCTTGCGCATCTCGTCGGTGAGCTTCCTGATCTCGTCCTCGGACGCGCCGCGCTCCAGCGCCTGCTGAAGGTTTTCCTGCGCCGCGCGGAGCGCCCGCTCGGCGTCGGAGAGGTCGCCATCCTCGAGTTGCAGCGCCATCGCCCACATCAGGTCGGCGACCTCGCGGAGCCCATCGTCGCTGGCGGCGGCGCGCAGGCGCTCGTTGATCATCCGCATGCCGAGATAGGTTCCGGTCTCCTTCATGAAGAGTTCGGGCTCGATCAGAAGCGCGTCCATGGCGAGCTGGACCTTGCGGCGGTCGTCGACATCCATGACGAGCTTGCGGCGCTGCTCGACCAGCGCCTTGGCGAGCGGCCTGGTGAAGGTCCGCTGCGGCAGGGTGACCTCGGCGGGCTCGCTGCGGCCTTCCTGGCCGGCCTCGTCGCGCGCCACCAGCGTCATGCGGACCTTCGCGCCCGCCCAGGGGTGGGAAGAGAAATCGACCGTGCTCTTCATCTCCTCCTCGCCGGTCGGGGAGGAGGGCACGCTGAGCGACTGTTTCGGCGGCTCGACGAGCGAGCGACCGCCCGAGGGCGGGCCGGCGCGCTGGACCAGCACCTCGACGGCGGAAATCCCGTAATCGTCCTTGCCGGCATAGGTCAGCGCCAGGCCGCCGGCCTGCGGGCCGGTGACAGGCCTGGGCGCCTCGACGAAGCCGATCTGCGGCGGCAGGTCGGCGATCGCGGTCAGGTTCAGCGTCTGGCCGGGCGCGCCCGGGCCGGTCAGGCGCAGCGTGCCGCTGCCGGCCACCGTATAGCGCTTCTCCAGCACGGCCGGCGTGGGCGCCGCTGCGGCCGGTTTGGCCGCAGGTCTGGCCCCAGCCGCCGCGGGCTTGTCCTCGGCCGGTGCGAGCGCGTCGAGCCGGCCGGTCGTGGCCACGTCCATGTTCGCCTTGCCGGCGATACGGACGACGATGATGGATTTTTCCGGCGCGGTCACGGCCGCGCCGGTCAGGCGGGCGAAGTCGATCAGGATCGGCGGCAGCCGGGTATAGGCCGGCGGGTCGATCCAGGCGTCGATGCGGACGGCCGGAGGCGGAGTCTGCGGACCGCGCCAGTCGAAGGCGGCCGACAGGCGCGGACCGGCCTCGTGGCCGGCGACGAAGAAGGCGGTGACGGCGGCGAGCACCGGAAGGGCGCGCAGCGCGAACCTGTCGCGGCCGGCCATGAGCGGGCGGGGCGCGGCGACCTTGAGGCCCGCCACGCGCGCGCCCTGGCGCTCGACATGCAGCTTCCACAGCGCCTGCGAGACCGGATCGGCGGACCCGACGGCGAGGCTGTCCTCCAGCGCGGAGGCGGGGCGGTGCGCGCCTGCGAGCGACTGGTCGAGCCGGTTCAGCGCGTCGCGCCGCGTCGGCAGGGCCATGCGGGCGATGTGATAGAGGCTGGCGGCGAGCGCGGCGGCAAAGAGCGCGACGCCCAAGGCGCGGCCCTGCCACGGCAGATAAGTCCAGAGCCCGAACCAGGACAGGGCGAGGAAGGAGAGCGCGATCGCGGCAGGGATCCAGAGGCGAGGCCAGAGCCGTTCCCAACCGAGCGAAAACCGGGACGCTGCCGCCAGACGACCGAGCCGCCGCCGGATGAGTTCGATCGGATCAAGCGCCCTGGGGCGCTGCGCCTCATTCATGCCGTCGCTCCGAGCCGCCCCTTGCCGTCATCAACTTTGGCCGCGTTCGACTTCGCCAGGAATGCACACGCTAACACGGGATTGTGGCAAGGCCAGAGCGGAGCGGCGTCACCCACAACGCGCTCCGCGTTTCGTGAAGCGGCTTTCAGGGCAGCCAGGGCGGTGCACGATCCGTGCCGAGCAGGTCCTCATAGCTCTGGCGCGGCCGGGTCACGGCGAATTCCGGTCCCTTCACAAGCACTTCCGCGACAAGCGGGCGCTGGTTGTAGGTCGACGACATGCTGGCGCCGTAGGCTCCGGCGGTCATGAAGGCGATCAGGTCGCCGGGCTTCAGCGTGGGCAGTTCGCGGCCGGTGGCGAAGGTGTCGCCCGATTCGCAGATCGGGCCGACGACGTCGTAGGCCGTGTGATCGGTGTCCGTTGCGGGCTTCGCGACCGGCCAGATCTCGTGATAGGCCTCGTACATCGCCGGCCGGACAAGGTCGTTCATGGCGGCGTCGATGACGAGGAACTGCTTCGTCGGGCGCGGATTGAGGTGCAGCACCCGGGTCAGCAGGATGCCGGCATTGCCGACGATCAGGCGGCCGGGCTCGAAGCCGAGTTCGACGTCGAGTCCTGCCGTGAGGCGGCCGACCATCGCGGCATAGGCCTCGACCAGCGCGGTTCCCTGATCGTGACCGGCGTCGTTGAAGGCCTGCGGTATGTCGTAGGGGATACCCAGCCCGCCGCCGAGATCGAGCCGGTCGACGCGGTGACCCTCGTCGCGCAGGGACCCGACCAGGGTCGCCATCTTGGCATAGGCCGCCTCGAAGGCGTCGGTCTGACGGATCTGGCTGCCGATATGCAGGGCAAGCCCCATGATGCGGACGCCCGGCAGGTTGGCGGCGCGGGCATAGAGCCTGCCGACCTCGTCGAAGGAGACGCCGAACTTGTTCTCGGCCGAGCCGGTGGTGATCTTGGCGTGGCCGCCGGCGCCGATATCGGGATTGACCCGGAACACCGCCTCCTGACGCCTGCCGAGCGAGGCCGCGACCCGCGAGAGGGTATCGAGTTCGCCCTCGGTCTCGATATTCACCTGATAGATGCCGGCCTGAACCGCGTAGCGAAGCTCGCTCTCGCTCTTGCCGACGCCGGAGAAAACGATTTTCTCCGGCGGGAAGCCAGCCAGCAGCGCCTTGCGGATCTCGCCCTCGGAGACGGTGTCGGCCCCGGCGCCCCGCTGGCTGAGCGTCTTCAGCACGCCGAGATTGCCGTTGGCCTTCATGGCGTAGAAGACATGGGCCTTGCCGGCGGGCGCCGCAGCCGTCACGGCGGCGTCGAACAGCCGGTAGTGCCGCTCGATCGTGGCCGAGGAATAGACATAGACCGGCGTGCCGACGGCGTCGGCGATAGCAGTGAGCGACACGCCCTCGGCGAAGAGGGTCCCGTCGCGATAGCTGAAATGATGCATCGGAGGCTCAGAGTAGCGGGTCGAGCACGAAGCTGCTCTCGGGCACCGTGAAATTGCGGCTCGAGCGGGCCGGGCGGCCGAAGGGCGAAGCGTCCGCCGTGGCGCCGACCTGCTCCTCGACGCCGCCGATCTGGCTGTCGGGCAAAGCGATGGCGTTGGCGGCGTTCGGCGGGGCCTCGAGCGCGCCCTTGCGCCCGCAGGCGGCGAGCGCGAGGCCTGCCAGGCCGATGACGAAAACGGTGCGGGCCAGTTTCAGGCGGTCATGCGGCACGAAAGCAGATCCTCGGACGAAGCAGTGTGGAGACTGTAGCGAATGGAGGGGAAGGATGCGAGGCTTTGAGGGCAGGATCGCGGCATTGCCAAGATCGCCCTCGGGCAATCAGGCCTTTACCGTCGTGGTCGGGCTTGTCCCGACCATCCACGTCTTACCTCGCGGCGGTCAAGACGTGGATACTCGGCACGAGGCCGAGCATGACGGACATCCTCAGCCGCGTTCCTTCGCCAGAACCCGCAGCCAGCGCTTCGCCTGACGGCGGACATTCGCCGGGGCGGTGCCGCCATGGCTGGTGCGGCTCCTGACGGACTGCTCGACGCCGAGCACCGCGAAGACGGCGTCCGTGATCCGCGGCTCGACCGCCTGCATCTCCGCCAGCGACAGCTTTTCCAGCCCGACTTTCTTCTCCGAGGCGAGGCCGACCAGCCGGGCCGTGACGTGATGCGCGTCGCGGAAAGGCGTCTTCAGCACCCTGACCAGCCAGTCGGCGAGGTCGGTCGCGGTGGCGTAGCCGAGGCCGGCGGCCTTCTTCATCGCCTTGAGGTCGGGCTCCATGTCGCGGACCATGCCGGCCATGGCGGCGAGGCAAAGCGACAGCGTCTGGAGCGCGTCGAAGGCGCCTTCCTTGTCCTCCTGCATGTCCTTGGAATAGGTCAGCGGCAGGCCTTTCATCATGGTCAGCATCGCCTGCAGATGGCCGAAGACGCGGCCGGCCTTGCCGCGCACCAGTTCGGCCGCGTCGGGATTGCGCTTCTGCGGCATGATCGAGGAGCCGGTCGAGAATTTGTCGGAGAGCCGCACGAAGCCGAATTGCGGCGTCGCCCAGAGCACGATCTCCTCGGCCAGACGCGACAGATGCATGGCGCAGATGCTAGCCGCCGCGAGCGTCTCCAGCACGAAATCGCGGTCGGAGACCGAATCGAGCGAGTTTGCGGTCGGCCGGTCGAAGCCGAGCGCATGCGCCGTCATATGCCGGTCGATCGGGAAGGAGGTTCCCGCCAGCGCGGCCGCGCCGAGCGGGCATTCGTTCAGGCGCTCGCGCGCATCGCGAACCCGGCCGCGATCGCGCGACAGCATCTCGACATAGGCGAGCAGGTGGTGGCCGAAGGTGACGGGCTGCGCCGATTGCAGATGGGTAAAGCCCGGCATCACCGCGCCGGCATGCGTGTCGGCCTTCTCGGCGAGCGCCAGCTGCAGGTCGGCCATCTGGCCGTCGATCTCGTCGAGCGTGTCGCGGACCCAGAGCCGCATGTCGGTCGCGACCTGGTCGTTGCGCGAGCGGGCGGTGTGAAGCCGGCCGGCGGCGAGGCCGATCCTGTCCTTGAGACTGCTCTCGACGTTCATGTGGACGTCCTCGAGTGCGCGCGAGAACGTGAAGGTCCCGGCCTCGATTTCGCCCTGCACCTGCTTGAGCCCGGCGCTGATCGCGGCCACATCCTCGGATGTCAGGATGCCGGTTTCGGCAAGCATGGCGGCATGCGCCAGCGAGCCCCGGATGTCCTGACGCCAGAGGCGCTTGTCGAAATCGATGGAGGCGTTGATCTCCTCCATGATGGCGTCGGGACCCGAGGCGAAACGCCCACCCCACATGCGATTGCTCACGACGGTGTTTCCTGCTTTGAGGACGCTATGATGTTTCGATCCAGAACCGTCGCCGCCTGCGCGGCGCTGGCCCTGCTAACTGCGGGGGGCGTTGCGGCCTTCTACTCCGGGGAAGGCAAGGCCGGCAATTCCGGTTCTTGCAGCGCGGCCGGGAAAACGGCGGCGGCGCTGCGCCCGCTGGCGCAAGGCGAGGTCGCGGCTGCGCAGGTCAGCGACAAGCCCGTCCTGGCCCCCGATCTTGTCTTCAACGGACCCGACGGCCAGCCGACGACGCTGTCGGCCTTCCGCGGCCGCGTCGTGCTGGTCAATCTCTGGGCGACCTGGTGCGCGCCGTGCCTGAAGGAGATGCCGGCGCTCGACGCGCTGCAAGGCGCGCTCGGCGGGCCCGATTTCGCGGTGGTCGCGGTCAATATCGACACGCGCAATCTCGACAAGCCGAAGACCTGGCTGGCGGACAACAGGATCGAGAAGCTCGGCTACTACGCCGATCCGCAGGCAAAGGTGTTCCAGCAGCTGCGGGCCGCGCGCAAGGTCGAGGGCATGCCGGTCAGCCTGCTGGTCGACCGCGAAGGCTGCGAGCTTGCGATCCTGCAAGGCCCGGCCGACTGGGCGAGCGCGGATGCGAAAGCGCTGGTCGGGGCGGCGCTGCGGCGCTGATCGGCCGGCTGCGGCGCGGCAGGTTTCGCGCGCAGCCGGAATCCCTCTTGCGCGAAGGCTGGTCTAGGCTTGCCGGCGCGATCGCGGGAGAAACGTGACAAGATGGCCACCTTGCTGCGGGCGACGCCGCTCTTTGCCGTGCGCGGGGTCGTGCTCGACACCGAGACCACAGGGCTCGATGTCGGGCGCGCCCGCCTGATCGAGATCGCGGCCCTGCATCTCGACGGCGGCCGGCTCGACCGCGCCAACGCCTTCCAGAGCCTCGTCGCCTGCCCGGTCCCGATTCCGGCGAGCGCCAGCGCCATCCACGGCATCGATGCGGCCATGCTGGCGGCCGCGCCGTCGCTCGCCACGCTCTATCCGGGGCTGATCGCCTTTATCGGCGAACGGGTCGTGATCGGCCATACGATCGGCTTCGACCTCGCCTTGCTCGCCGCCGAGGCAGCCCGGCTCGGCGAGCGCTTCGCCGCGCCGCCCGCGCTCGATGTGCGCCTGCTGGCGCAGATCGCCGAGCCCGGCCTGCCGAGCTATTCGCTGGAGGGGCTCTGCGCCTGGCTCGGCATCGAGGCGCTGGAGCGGCACCGCGCTTTGGGCGACGCAACCGCCGCCGGGCTGGTCTTCCTGGCGCTGGCGCCGCGATTGCGGGCGCGCGGCATTCGCACGGTCGGGGAGGCGATCGCCGCGAGCCGGCGCGTCACGGAGGCGATGGCCGGGGCGCAGCCGGCGGCCTGGGCGCTGGAGGACGAGGCCGGCGTCGAGGATCCGCTGCCCAGGCTCGACAGCCATCCCTACCGGCACCGCGTCCGCGAGGCGATGCGCGCCGACGCGGCCCAGACCGCGCCGGAGACGCCGCTTTCGGAGTTGCTGGCGCTGATGGTGCGCGAGCGGTCGAGCTCGGTCTTCGTCGCCGGAGAGGCCGATGACGGGCCGGGCATCGTCACCGAGCGCGACGCCCTGCGCGCCATCGTGCGCCATGGGCCGGCCGCGCTCGCCATGCCCAGCGGCGATTTCGCGACGCGCCGGCTGGCCACGGTGCCCGAGGATGCCTTCCTGTATCGCGCCATCGGCCGGATGAGCGCGCTCAACATCCGCCATCTCGCCGTCACCGACGCCAGCGACCGCATCGTCGGGGTGGTGACGACGCGCGACCTGCTGCAGTTGCGCGCCGGCTCGGCGGTGGCGCTGGGCGACGAGATCGACCGGGCGGCCGACGTGCCGGCGCTGGCGCAGGCCTGGGCCAGGCTGCCGGTCATGGCCAAGGCCCTGCTCGACGACGATGTGCCGGCGCGCATGATAGCGGCCGTCATCGCCCGCGAGATCGGCGCGTTGACCCGCCGGGCCGCGCAACTGGCGCAGGCGAGCCTCGCCGATGTCGGAGCCGGCGAGCCGCCCTGCGCCTATGCCGTCCTCGTGCTCGGGTCCGCCGGTCGCGGCGAAAGCCTGCTCGCCATGGATCAGGACAACGCCATCATCTTCGCCGATGGCGAGCCGGGCGGCGAGACCGATTACTGGTTCGCCGCGCTCGGACGGCGCATGACGGCGATCCTGGACGAGGTCGGCGTGCCGCTGTGCAAGGGTGGCGTGATGGCGTCGGAACCGGCCTTTCGCGGATCGCTTGCGACCTGGCGGGCGCGCATCGGCGAATGGCTGACGCGGTCGAACCCGCAGGACCTGCTCAGCGTCGACATCGTTTTCGATTTCCAGGCCGTGCATGGCGACCGCGCCATGGCGAACGGGCTGTGGCGCGAGGCCTGGGAGGCGGCCAGAGGGCAGGGCGTCTTCCTCAAGCTGCTGGCCGAGAACGCCGGCGAAGCCGCGGCCGGCCTGACGCTGTTCGGCCGGCTCAGAACGCAGGAGGATGGTCGGATCGACCTGAAGCAGATCGGTCTCAAGGACATCGTCACCACCGCGCGGGTGCTGGCGCTGCATCACGGGGTCGCCGCGCATGGCACGCAGCAGCGGCTCGCCGGCGTCGGCGCGCTGCAGGGCGCCGACGATCTGGCGATGCTCGACGCGGCGCATGCGCTCATCCTCGATGCGATTTTGCGCCAGCAACTGGCCGACATCGCGGCGGGGCGCGCGCCGGGCAACAGGGTCGCGCCCGGAACCCTGTCGAAGCCGGCCCAAGCGGCGTTGCGGCGTGCCTTAAGCGGGCTCTCGATCCTGGAGGCGCTGAGGCGCGACCAGCTCGGCGCATGACGCCGGGAGGTTTTGTGTTAGGGAGGCCGCCCCGGACGCCCGAGCGGACTCCATGACCTATACGATCGGCCTCGCCACGACCTTCCACGATCCCGCTATCGCCATCATCGATCCCGACGGGGAGGTTCTCTTCGCCGAGGCGACGGAGCGCTACCTGCAGTACAAGCGCGCGCCCAATTGCGAACCCGATTCCGCGCCGCGCATGGAAGGGCTGCTGAAGCGCTACATTCCGAAGGGAGCCGAGGTCCGCATCGCCACGAGCTGGGGGCAGGAGTTCACCGGCTTCCTCGACCGGATGGATCGCGCCGGCTCGTTCTCGCTCGACGCGCTGCTCAAGCTTTCGCCGGAGCTGAACCGCTCGCTGGTGCCGCAGCGCAGCGAGCGCGCCTTCATCGCCTCGCTGCACCTGTCGCAGCAGCGCGCCGGCATCGGCACGCTGCTGGGGCTCGATCGCGCCTTTGGCGCGGCCAATGTCACGGGGCTGACGCGCCATGGCCACCATCTCAGCCATGCGGCCTATGCCTGCTGGTCCTCGCCTTTCAGCGACGCCGCCTGCCTCGTCGTCGACGGCATGGGCGAGACCGGGGCGTCGGCGATCTTTGCGCTGAAGGATGGCGAGATCACCGAGGTGAAGCGCCATCGCGGGCGCGAATCGATCGGCTTCTATTTCGGCCTCGTCACCGATCTCGCCGGCTTCGACCAGGCCAACGGCGAGGAGTGGAAGATCATGGGGCTCGCCCCCTATGGACGGACCGACGACCGGCTGATGGGCCTGCTGCGAAAACTCTACCGCATTGACGGCCACAAGCTGTCCTTCGCGACGGCGGATATCGTGCGCGCGGTCAGCGCCGAAATCCTGTCCTTGCGCCCGGCGGATGCGCTCGACCAGGGCTGGGCCGATCTCGCCCGCTGCGGACAGGACGTCTTTGTGGAGATGATGGAGGCGCTGCTCTCGGAAACGGCGGCGCTGGTTCCCTCGGAAAACCTCGTGCTCGCTGGCGGCTGCGCGCTGAATTCGTCGTTCAACGGCAAGATCGTCGGCCGGCACGGTTTTCGCGAGGTCTTCGTGCCGTCCGCCCCGGCCGATGACGGCAACGCCATCGGCGCGGCCTGGCTCAGCCACAAACAGGCCAATCCGGGCTGGCGCGCGCCAAAAGGGCCGATGTCGCCCTATCTCGGTTCGACCGTCTCGACCGAGCCGCTGGAGCGCATGCAGGCCTGGGAGCCGCGTTTGCGCAGGCTTGCGCCCGACGAGGTCGCGCCGGTGACGGCAAGACTGCTCACCGAGGGCAAGCTCGTCGGCTGGGTGCAGGGCAAGGCCGAGTTCGGCCCGCGCGCGCTCGGCAACCGCTCGATCCTGGCCGATCCGCGCCCGGCGGACGCCAAGGACATCCTCAACGCCAAGGTGAAATACCGCGAGGCGTTCCGCCCCTTCGCCCCCTCGATACTGGCCGAACATGGCGCGGACTGGTTCGAGGCCTATCAGGACGCGCCCTACATGGAGCGGACGCTGGTCTGGAAGGAAGCGGTGCGCCACCGCGTGCCGGCGGTGGTGCATGAGGATGCAACCGGGCGGCTGCAGAGCGTCACGGCGCAGCGCAACCCGCGCTACCACGCGCTGATCTGCGAGTTCCACAAGCTGACGGGCGTGCCGGTGGTGCTGAACACCTCCTTCAACATCATGGGCAAGCCGATCCTGCACACGGCCGAGGACGCGATCCTGATGTTCTATACGTCGGGGCTGGATGCGCTGGTGATCGAGGACTGGATGCTGGTGAAGTGAGGCTCAGTCGGGGATCTAACGCGCCATCCATCGGTCACGTTGAGCACGGTTTGCTAGAGTAGTGGCTTCCTGCCGCTCCTTCCGACGTTGCTCTTGGAGTCGATTTGGATATTCACTGCCGCACGCTTGGCATGAGAATATTTCGCGGCCCGTTTGCTCGCACATCCCGTTCTTAAGCATGATTTTTGGCGGAAAGGCGCACTGGCAAAGATTGTAGCCCAAGCCTTTTGCAATCTGAACTTCTGCAAGATCGATCGCACGATCCGCCGTATCCAGGCTGTGAGCGATATTCTCTTCTTGCTTGCTTGGCGGCAGAAATTGCTTCACGTCGCGCGCCAAGCCGACCGCATCTCTGATTGTGCCAATCGCCTGCTTGATTGAGGCCCAAGTGGCCGGATCAACCACGTCCATTGCGAATTATCTCCATGCAGAGACTGCTGAGTTTATTATAACGCTCCGTATCGATTATGGGAAAAGAGCGTTCCGACATCTTTTTGGCCAGCACAAAAGAGTCATGAGTTGAAATGGATGCCCTCTTCCTGCGCTCTATTGAGCACTCGTTCACTCACCCATCCCGCCAAATGAATGTCAGGCTGCAGACGTAGCGCGAAACAGGCATCCTCGGCGAACGCCCAAGCCGCATTCTCCATCACCAGCGGGAAATCAACCAAAATGTCGACGTCGCTCTGGTCGTGCGGCGTACCGCGCGCGGCCGAGCCGAACAGGATGAAGCGCCCGCCATGCTCGCGCGCATAGGCGGCAAGCAGCGGCTTCAGCGCCTCGACGCCGTCGCGATAGGCGGCGAGCTTGCGATCATGGCGCTCGCGCAAGGTGAGATAGGGGCCCATCCGCGATGATTATCATGATCCGGTTCGGAAAGAACCGGGCCAGTCCCGGCTTGGCTTGGGCTGGCCTGCAGTGCTAGCGATGGCGCATGCAGAGGCCCCACCCGCAGTTCTGGATCGTCGCCGGCCCCAACGGCGTCGGCAAGACGACCTATGCGTTCCGGCACATCAAGGCGGTCTCCGGCAGTACCCGCTTCGTCAATCTCGACGAGATCGCGCGCGGGCTGTCGCCGCTCGATCCCTCGGCCGAACAGCCGCGCGCGGCTCGTGTCGCTCTTGATATGATCCGCTCCCTGATCGCGGAACGCCGCTCGTTCTCGATCGAGACGACGATGTCGGGCAAGACCCATCTGCGCACGATCGCGGCCGCGCGTGCGGCCGGCTTCCAGATCAACCTGCTGTTCTTTCTTGTGGCTTCGCCGGAGGTCTCGCTCTCGCGCATCGCGCGCCGCGTCAGCGAGGGCGGTCACGACGTCGCGGAGGTCGACGTGCGCCGGCGCTTCGAGCGCGCCATCGCAAACCTGCCACTCTATATCGGCGAAGTCGATCAATGGCGCATCTTCGACAATGCGACCCTGCGGCCGCATGTCGTTGCGGAGGGCCGGCGAGGCTGTGTTGCCCTTTGCGAGCAGACGGAAGCCTTGCCGGGCGCGCTGTGGGCGGCGCTCGAACATCTGCCGCCCTGCGCCGAGGCTGAGACCCTCAGCTCGCCTGCTTGACCGAGATGCCCTTCTCCTCGAAGAGCGCCTGCAGTTCGCCGGCCTGGAACATCTCGCGGGTGATGTCGCAGCCGCCGATGAACTCGCCCTTGACGTAGAGCTGCGGGATCGTCGGCCAGTTCGAATAGGCCTTGATGCCCTCGCGGATCTCCATGTCCTCGAGCACGTTGACGCCCTTCCACGGCACGCCGAGATAGCCGAGGATCTGCGAGACCTGGCCGGAGAAGCCGCACATCGGGAATTGCGGCGTGCCCTTCATGAAGACGACGACGTCGGCGGAGGCCACCTCGGCGTCGATGCGGGCGTTGATGTCGGTCATCGTAATCTCCTAGGCGAGCGTTTTGAGTGGTTCGATCGCGCGGCCAAGCCTTAGCGCGATGATGACGATCGCTCTATCGACGTCAAAATCGGCCGCGAGAACTTCGTCGAGCGTTAGAGGGCATTTCTCGGGCAGGTCCGGCGCAAGACTTTCGTCATACTCGCCGAGCATCGGCTTTGTCCTTCGAAGCGCGTTTTGCCAGATCGCATCAATGTCTATCTTCCGCCGCATCGACGGCAGAAACGCATCGCGAGCTTCGTCCTGGAACAGCGCCATTTCGCGCCGCCAATGCTCCAGAACAAGCGGGTTGGCGCTGGATAGACGTTTTGCCAGGTGGACCAGGAACTGCTTCAGCGGCCCGGTGCAACTCCGTGTTTCCGTTCTGCCCAAGCAATCCAACTCCTCGGCCAGATTCGTCCAGTCCAGAACATTCGACAGCTCGGGCCGCGTGCGCGCGATGTTCCGGATCGCTTCGGCCTGCTCTTCGGCCCAAGCGACGATATCCTCTTCGTAGAGCGTATCGGCAGGCATGGCAGCCTCCGCGGAAATCATCCCCTAATTCTGGGGAACCGCCGTCGTCAGCGCAAGGGCATGGAGCACGCCGCCCATGTTTCCCTTGAGCGCCGCATAGACCATCTGGTGCTGCTGCACCCGGCTCTTGCCGGCGAAGGCGGCCGAGGTCACGGTCGCGGCATAGTGGTCGCCGTCGCCGGCGAGATCCTTGATCTCGACGATCGCGTCGGGCAGCGCCGCCTTGATCATCGTCTCGATATCGCGCGCGTCCATCGGCATGGCGAAACTCCTCAGGCGGCCTTGCCGGACATGTAGTCCGGCAGCCAGGTGTCGTGGGCGCTCTTGAGCGCCGCGATGGCGAGCGGCGTTTCGCCGGCCAAGGCCAGCATGGTCCCGCCTGTCGTGCCGATGACCTGCGCCGGTACGCCGGCAGCCTCCGCCTCGGCCATGACGGCTTCGGCTGACGCCGCCAATACCGTCACGAGATAGCGCGCCTGATCCTCGCCGAAGAGCGAGGCGTGGGCCGCGCCGGCCGGGAGCGCCGAGATCGTCGCGCCGATGCCGCGCGCCATCGCCATCTCGGCGAGCGCCACGGCAAGCCCGCCATCCGACAGATCGTGGCAGGCGGTCACGCGCCCGGCCGTGATCAGCCCACGCACGAACTCGCCGTTCCTGCGTTCGATCGCGAGATCGACCGGCGGCGGGGCGCCCTCTTCGCGGCCGCATATCGTTGCGAGATAGGCCGACTGTCCGAGCCAGCCCTGCGTGTCGCCGACCAGGAGGATCGTCTCGCCTTGCGCCTTGAAGGCGATGGTCGCGTGCTTCGTGACGTCGGCGAGCACGCCGACGCCGCCGATTGTAGGCGTCGGCAGGATCGAGACGCCGTTGGTCTCGTTGTAGAGCGAGACGTTGCCGGAGACGACGGGGAAGTCGAGCGCGCGGCAGGCCTCGCCGATGCCCTTGATGCAGCCGACGAGTTGGCCCATCACCTCGGGCCGCTCCGGATTGCCGAAATTCAGATTGTCGGTGACGGCGAGCGGCGTCGCGCCGACGGCGGTGAGGTTGCGATACGCCTCGGCGACGGCCTGCTTGCCGCCTTCGAACGGGTCCGCCTCGCAATAGCGCGGCGTCACATCGGCGCACATAGCCAGACCCTTGGGGCCGTCCCCGATGCGGATCAGGCCGGCGTCGCCGCCCGGCACGATCACCGAGTTGCCGAGGATCAGGGTGTCATACTGCTCGGTGATCCAGCGCTTGGAGCAGAGATCGGGCGAGGCGACGAGCTTCAGCAATGCGTCGACGTTCGACATCGGCGGCGAGACGCTCTCGGGCGCGATGCGCGGGCGCTTTGGCGTCTCGACCCAGGGCCGGTCATATTCGGGGGCCTCGTCGCCGAGCTCCTTGATCGGCAGGTCGGCCATCGTCTCGCCCTGGTGCTTCACGACGAAGCGCAGCGTGTCGGTGGTGTGGCCGATGACGGCGAAGTCCAGCCCCCATTTGCGGAAGATCGCCTCGGCCGGCTCCTCATGGCCGGGCTTGATCACCATGAGCATGCGCTCCTGGCTTTCCGACAGCATCATCTCATAGGCGCTCATGCCGTCCTCGCGGCAGGGCACGGCGTCGAGGTTGAGCTCCACGCCGAGATCGCCCTTGGCGCCCATCTCGACGGCCGAGCAGGTCAGGCCGGCCGCGCCCATGTCCTGGATGGCGTCGACATGGCCGGCCGCCATGATCTCGAGGCAGGCTTCCAGCAGCAGTTTTTCGGCAAAGGGGTCGCCGACCTGCACGGTCGGACGCTTCTCCTCCGCGCCTTCGCCGAAGGCGGCCGAGGCCATGGTCGCGCCGTGGATGCCGTCGCGCCCGGTCTTGGAGCCGAGATAGACGATGGCCTTCCCGACGCCGGACGCCTTGGCGTAGAAAATCTCATCGGCCTTCGCGATGCCGACGGCCATGGCGTTGACCAGGATGTTGCCGTCATAGCGGCTGTGGAAGCCGGTCGCGCCGCCGACATTGGGCACGCCGAAGGAATTGCCGTAGCCGCCGATGCCGGCCACTACGCCGGAGACGAGATGGCGCGTGCGCGGATGCTCGGGCGAGCCGAAGCGCAGCGCGTCGAGCACCGCGATCGGCCGCGCGCCCATGGTGAAGACGTCGCGAAGGATGCCGCCCACGCCCGTGGTCGCGCCCTGATAGGGCTCGATGAAGCTCGGATGGTTGTGGCTCTCCATCTTGAAGACGATGGCGAGACCGTCGCCGATGTCGATGACGCCTGCGTTCTCGCCCGGGCCCTGGATCACCCAGGGCGCCCTGGTCGGCAGCGTCCTGAGATGGATTTTTGAGGATTTGTAGGAGCAGTGCTCGTTCCACATCGCCGAGACGATGCCGAGCTCGGTGATCGTCGGCTCGCGGCCGATCAGATGCAGGAAGCGCTGATACTCGTCGGGCTTGAGGCCATGCTCGGCGACGAGCTGCGGGGTGATGGCGATGGCGTTGGGGATCACGGCGCGCGACTTCCTGACGATCGGGCCCTGAGCCCGTCCCTGAAGGTGCGGGGCATAGCGCGTGTGCGCCCGCGAGACAACGCATTCCGGCCTGCGGTTAGTGGCGTTCAGCCGTCGAGCGCCTGCAAAGCGGCGCGCAAGCTCGCCGGGATCGGAACCGGGCGCTGGCTCCCGCGCTCGACATAGACATGGGTGAACAGGCCCTGAGCCGCCGTCAGTTCGCCGCCCTGACGGAAGATGCCGATCCGGTAGGTCACGGAACTGGAGCCGAGCCGCTCGACGGCGAGACCGGCCTCGACCGTCTCCGGAAAGGCCGTGCTCTCGAAATAGGTGCAGGTGGTCTCGACGACGAGGCCGACGATCTCGCTGCCGGCGATGTCGAGATGGCCGTTCTCGACCAGCCAGGCGCAGACGGCGGTGTCGAACCAGGAATAATAGACGACGTTGTTGACGTGTCCGAAGACGTCGTTGTCGTGCCAGCGCGTCGGAATCGGGCGGAACAGCCTGAAATCGGCCCGACTCAGGCGCGGTTTGCGCGCTGTCATTCGTGGTCTCTCCTGTCCTTGATCCCGAATCCGTCATTCTCGCCCTTGTGGCGAGAATCCACGTCTTGACCTTCGGATTGCATGGCGGAAGACGTGGATGGTCGGGACAAGCCCGACCATGACGAGACGGGGACGCTTTTCATCATTGCCCTGTCTTCTCGCCCGCGCCGTGCTCCGGCACGCCGAGCGCATCCGCCAGCCGCGCCTTGGCCGAGCCCGGCCTGAGCGGCTTCTGCTGGTTTTCATGCGGCGCCCAACCCGAGAGCCAGACGATCTCGAAGCTGGCGCGCAGGCGGCCGTCGGGATCGGCGAAGCGTTCCGCGTAGATCTGCGCCGCCTGCAGCAGGGTGTCGCGGCGCAGCGCGCCGGGCTTGCGGTCGATCAGCGCATTCGTCCAGCCGAGCGCGCGCAGGTCGCGCAGAAGGCCGAGCATGTCGCCATAGCGCACCGTGACGAGTTCGCTGTCGACGACGGGCAGGGCGAAGCCGGCGCGCTGCAGCAGCGTCCCCAGATCGCGGAGATCGGCGAAGGGCGCCACGCGGGGACTGGCCCCGCCGGTGTTGGCGATCTCGGCTTCCAGCAGAGCCTGGCGCAATTCGTTCAGGCTGCGGCCGCCGAGCAGGCAGCCGATGAAGAGTCCGTCCGGTTTCAAGGCTCGCCTGATCTGGACGAGCGCGCCGGGCAGATCGTTGACGCCGTGCAGCGCCAGCAGAGAGCAAGCGAGGTTGAGCGAGGCCGCGGCCAGCGGCAGCGCTTCGAGATCGCCGACGAAATCGGCGCTCGGGTCAGGCGCCTCTGCCATGCGAAGGAGCGTGTCGCTGCGGGCGAGCAGGGCCGCGCGCGCGACCGGCAAAGCCGTCCCGAGATCGGCGGCGCGCTCGAAGCGGCGCAGCACGGCGGCAAGGCGTTCGTCGAGGTCGTCGGCGGCGCGTGTCAGCAGGAAATCCGGATAGCCGGCTGCCAGCGCCCGCGTCAGCCGCAGCCTTGCGAGGCCGCGGTCGAAGACGAGCGGGTTGTCGCTCATGCCGGCGGTCCGTCCACGCCTCCCTCAGCTTTCGAGCAGCCGCTCGATCTCGCGGCGCAGTTCCGGGCCGAGGTCGCCCCGGTCAAGCGCATAGGCGATGTTGGCGGTGAGGAAGCCGATCTTTGAGCCGCAATCATAGATGTCGCCGTCGAAGCGCACGGCGTGGAACGGCTCCAGCCGCGACAAGGCGATCATCGAATCGGTGAGCTGGATCTCGCCGCCCGCGCCGGGCTCCTGGTTGGCGAGCAGGTTGAAGATCGTCGGCTGCAGGATGTAGCGGCCGGTGATGTGCAGGTTCGACGGCGCGGCGCCTTTCGCCGGCTTCTCGACCATCTTCGTCACCTTCGAGACCTTGGCGTCGCGGTTCTCGACGCCGACGATGCCGTATTGGTGGGTCTGGTCGTCGGGCACGGGCGCGACCGCGATATGGTTGCCGCCATGCTTTTCATAGGCGTCGATCATCTCGGCCAGGCAGCCCTTGCCGTGGCTGTAATGCAGCATGTCGGGCAGCAGCAGCGCGAAGGGCTCGTCGTCGCCGATCAGGTCGCGCGCGCACCAGACGGCGTGGCCCAGTCCCAGCGGGGCCTGCTGGCGGGTGAAGCTGGTCGCGCCGGCCGCCGGCAGATCGGCCAGAAGACCTTCGAGCTCCCTGATCTTGTTGCGCTTGCGGAGCGTGTCGTCGAGCTCGTAGGCGAGGTCGAAATGGTCCTCGATCACGGCCTTGTTGCGCCCGGTGACGAAGACGAAATGCTCGATGCCGGCGGCGCGCGCCTCGTCGACGACATGCTGGACCACCGGCCGGTCGACGATGGTCAGCATCTCCTTGGGGATCGCCTTGGTCGCCGGCAGGAATCGCGTGCCCAGTCCCGCGACGGGAAGGACGGCCTTGCGGATTTTCTTCAGCATGAAAGGTCCATATGGCTCGGCTTGACCGGGAGCGGCCAGGCCGGTCGGGGCGGGAACGCGCGTTCGGCCGGCCCCTTGCGGAAACGGTCGTTACGCTGGAATAGCAGAACGAGCTTGATGGCTCGTCAATGTTTTTTCCTTAGACCGGCTTGCCGAACCGAGGCGCAGGGAGAGAGCGATGGCCATTCTGGTGTCCGGCGGGGCCGGCTATATCGGCAGCCATATGGTGCTGGAACTGGTCGACCGCGGCGAAAAAATCGTGGTCCTCGACGATCTCTCGACCGGCTTCTGGTGGGCGGTGCCCCAGGAAGCGGTGTTCGTGCAGGGCGACATGGGCGACCAGGCCCTGGTCGAGCGCGTCATCGCCGAACATGGCGTCACCGAGATCGCGCATTTCGCCGCCCGCATCGTCGTGCCCGATTCCGTCTCCGATCCGCTCGGCTACTATCTCAACAACACGGTCAAGACGCGGGCGCTGCTGGAGAGCGCGGTGCGCGGCGGCGTCAGGCACGTGATCTTCTCCTCGACGGCGGCGGTCTATGGCGAGCCGGCGGTGTCGCCGGTGCCCGAGGAGATCGCGCTCAACCCGATCAACCCCTATGGCCGCTCCAAGCTGATGAGCGAATGGATGCTGGCCGACGTCGCCCGCGCCCATGGGCTGTCGTTTGTCGCGTTGCGCTATTTCAACGTGGCGGGGGCCGATCCGCGCGGCCGTTCGGGACAATCGTCGCCCAACGCCACCCATCTCATCAAGGTCGCGAGCCAGGCGGCGCTGGGCCAGCGCGCCGGGCTCGAAATCTTCGGGACGGATTATGCGACGCCGGACGGCACCTGCGTGCGCGACTACATCCACGTCACCGATCTCGCTCGCGCGCATCTGGCTGCGCTCGATCACCTGCGCCCCGGCGGAGGCAGCCTGACGCTGAACTGCGGCTATGGCCGAGGCTATTCGGTGGCCGAGGTGGTCGAGGTGGTGAAGAAGGTCTCGGGCGTCGATTTTCCAGTCAAGCGCTCGCCGCGCCGGCCGGGCGACCCGGCCTCGCTGGTGGCCAAGGCCGACCGGATCCGCGCCGAGCTCGGCTGGACGCCCGAGCATGACGACCTCGAACAGATCGTGCGGCAGGCGCTGGACTGGGAGGAGAAGCTCAGGACGCGGAATGCCGTGTGATTGCCGGGCTCATCCAGCAGAAGCGCGAGCAACGCCGAGGCGTCGAGAACGAGGTTGTTTATTCGTCCCATGCTTCGCGGCGCCGCCAGCCATGAAGTCATCGACAGAAACGTTCGTTTGGCCCGCGAGGATTTCACGGCTCAGCGCCTGGGCGCGCCTGACAACCTGGTCAAGAGTCCGAAGGACGATCGCGTCGCCGGTATCCTCGACGATGACGTCGCCACCACGATCAAGGCCGTGGCGACGTCTCATATCGGCCGGCAAGCTGACCCGACCGTCCGGCATGACCCGCGCTTTCATGTCTTGTGTCTCGCCTTACGCCATTTCCGTTCAATTATGGCATAGCAACGCTGGTGCGCCCAATGCGCTCCTCGTTGCGGCGTAGTCCCGCAATTGCGCTCCGTTTACCTTTGGTTAAACCTGTTCGGGCTGACTCGGGGCGCATCATCCGTTCCCGATGCTTCTGCACGAGGTTCCCATGCGCCTGTCCGTCATCGCCGCCGCCGCGCTCGCCAGCCTTGCGCCGGCCTGCGCCGAGACGACGGGCTCGATCGTGCTGCCGACGGCACGGCCCGCCCTCGCAAGCCCCGCAAGCCCTGCTAAACCAGCCGCGGCGAACGCCTCCTTCGGCTCCTTCCTCAAGGGCCTCTGGCCGCTGGCGCAGCAGCGCGGGATTTCGCGGCCGACTTTCGACCTCGCCTTTGCCGGCGTGACGCCCGATCCGTCGATCGTGGCGCTGACGAGGAAGCAGTCGGAGTTTACCGCGCCGATCTGGGGCTATCTCAACAGCGCGGTCGGCGGCACGCGGATTCCGCGCGGGCGCGACGCGGCTGGTCAGCATGAAGGCGTGCTCGCCCGGATCGAGGCGCGCTATGGCGTGCCCAAGGAGATCGTGCTCGGGGTCTGGGGGATGGAGACCAATTACGGCTCGTTCAAGGGCGACAAGGATACGATCCGCTCGCTGGCGACGCTGGCCAGCATGCGCTATCGCGGCGAGTTCTTCCGCGACGAATTGCTGACCGCGCTGGAACTGATGGAAAAGGGCCAGGTCGAGCGGCGCGAATTGCGCGGCTCCTGGGCCGGTGCGATGGGCCACACCCAGTTCATGCCGTCGAGCTACAAGGCATATGCCGTGGACTGGACCGGGGACGGCCATGCCGACATCTGGTCCTCGACCTCGGATGCGCTCGCCTCCACCGCGAACTATCTCAAGGGCTATGGCTGGGTCGCCGGACTGCCCTGGGGGCTGGAGGTGACCCTGCCGGACGGCTTCGACCACAGGCGCAACAAGGCGAGTTTCTCCGCCTTCTCGTCGGCCGGCGTGCGCCGCGCCGACGGGCGTGCGCTGCCCGCCTCCGGCGAGGGGCGGCTGTTCTATCCGGCCGGGCATCGCGGGCCGGTGCTGCTGCTGACCGAGAATTTCGACGTCATCAAGAAATACAATTCGTCGGACGCCTATGCGCTGGCGGTCGGCCATCTCGGCGACCGGATCATGGGGCGGCCCGCCATCCAGGCCGACTGGCCGGTGCAGGCGCCGCGCCTCGACAAGGCCGGCACGCAGGATCTGCAGCGCAGGCTGAAGGCGCGCGGGCTCTACAACCACGAGGCTGACGGGCGCATCGGCACCGGCACGCGCGAGGCGGTGCGGCAATACCAACTCGCCGCCGGCGAAATCCCGGATGGCTGGCCGACGCCGGCCTTGCTGGCGAAGCTGCGCGGAGAGCGCTGACTTCGCGACGGAGTTGCGCTACAATCGTTCAGCGTCGCATCAAATGCGCGGCGCGGAAGCAAAACCGATGCGATTGCGCTCCCTCGTGATGGTTGCTGGTGCGGCCTGTCTGCTGCTTCTGACGGGCGGCCCGTCCTCGCTCGCGCAGGGCGCGCCACAGCCGCAGCGCAACTTCTTCTCGTTTTTCTGGCAGCAGCCGGTGCAGCCGCCGCCGAAAGTGGCGCCCAGACGACAGCGCGTCGTCCCTGCGGTGCGTCGACGGGCTCCCGCGGTCGTGGTCCGGGACGACCCGGTCATCCCCAAGGTCGATGTCAGTCATCACGTCCTCGTCATCGGCGATTCGCTCGGAAGCCTGCTGGCGGATGGGCTGGAGGACGCGCTGAACGACCGGCCCGATGTCGCGGTGATCGCCAAGGCGAAGCCCGATTCCGGGCTGGTCCGCGGCGATTTCTACGACTGGCCCAGGGTCGCCGCCGAACTGCTGGCAGCCGACCAGAAGGTCACGGTCGGCGTGATGCTTCTGGGTCTCAACGATCGCCAGGCCCTGCGCGAGGGCGACACCGTGCATGAGCCGGCAAGTCCGCGCTGGCTTGAACTCTATCGCGACCGGATCGACGCCGTGGCGGCCGCATTCGCGGCCAGACGCGTTCCGCTGATCTGGGTCGGCGCTCCGCCGGTGCAGAACGGCCGGCTCTCCGTCGATCTCGCCACCTTCAACGAGCTTTATCGCCAGCGCGTCGAGCGGGCCGGCGGGCAATATGTCGATCTCTGGAACGCCTTCGTCGATGCCGAGAACCGCTACACCGCGATGGGGCCGGACGTGTCCGGGCAGACCATGCGGCTGCGGATGGGCGACGGCATCCATTTCACCTCTGCGGGCGCGCGCAAGGCAGCGCATTTCGTCGACGTGCTGATCCGTCGGCTTGTCGAGAGCCAGCCGGCGCATGGCGTGATCGCGCTGCCGGTCTCGCCCGAGACCGGCGCGCCGATCAATCCGGAGTTGCAGGCCGGCGGCATCGAGCGGCTGATCGACCTGATGGTCAGCAGCACACCGCTCACGCTCGGCCTGCCGGCCGCGCTGCGGGTCAAGCCGCTGGCGGGGCCGATCCTGCCTTTGACCGGTCAGGGACCGTCGGGCGAGCAGGCGTTGCTGGCCTCGATCGCGGAGGCGCGGGGCCGCGGCGAGACCGCCGCCCAGCTCGAACGCATCTTCGGCGAGGGCGTCGCGCCGGAGCCTCGCGCCGGCCGGCTCGACGATGCGAGCTGGCCGAAGCGCAACTGAGCAAACGAGAGGCCGGGCCGGCGGCCGGCTTCAGCTTCCGGCTCTGCGGGGCCGATCCTGCCGCCTCAGAACTCCTCCCAGCCTGCGTCTCCGGCGCGTCCGTTGGCGACCTTCTTCGCCGGGGCTCGCATGGCTGCTGGCGCGGCCCTGCTCTGGGCGAAGGCGGCCTCGGCGAGTTTTTGCAGGCGG
>JAESGD010000101.1_pt1 | contig 59193 bp, 45 predicted proteins | sample 9269581 | NCBI WGS metagenome assembly JAESGD01 (sample SAMN14515903, study PRJNA621661) | algae metagenome | isolation source: Cyanomargarita calcarea GSE-NOS-MK-12-04C and co-occurring heterotrophs from... | place: USA: Grand Staircase Escalante National Monument, Utah | collected 2007-12-30 | reverse complement strand
ATGGAAACTGTTGACGCTGCCAATAGGTAGCAGAAAGACCGCGATCGCAACTATACAAATCCTGCAAAATTGGCGCATTTTTGGTGCGAATCCGGGCTTCATCGTCCGGAGTTAGTGGTTCATTGGGATCAAAATCAGCATCGGAACCATGAGCGTGATAAAACCACTCGAAATAACAGAGTAATTTAGCTTGAGGAAAAATATCTTTAATAAATAAGGTTGGACCCCAACCCGAATGACCATAAACCACATCAGGTACAAATCCCCTAGCCTTTAGCTGTTCTGCCATGCGAAAAACAGCCTGACCCTGAAGAACAGCATTTTCCAGAGGTCTAACATAGTGGTGGGTTTCTGGTCGAGCTTCCCGTTTAGCCTTATAAAAAACCTTGTTAACACCAGGTAAACTTCCTTCACGACGAGTAGTACCAAAAAAAACTTGGTTGCTGCTATCCTTAGCTAAAGCTGCGGCTACATGACGAAATTGAGCCGGGAAATTGGGGTGAAGAAATAATATTCGCATGGTAAATGGCAGTTTTAAGATTGCAAAGATTTTTCTCCTATTTTCCCTAAATGGGAAGATAGGAGATTAAAATAATCTGGTTCCGAAGAGTAGCAATAGCGAATTCTGACGACGCTGCTACCCTCCGGTTTTAGGCAAGCTATCAAGCTGATGTTACTTGGCTGTCACCAAATACACCTGCTTGATAGTCCATTTTCTAAGCAAAATCCGTTGCATCGAGCGTGAAGGCGGTTGCCGAATTCACAGTGGCGACTAGTTCTGTGAAGTCAGGTAAACCTTCAGGTGAACCGTCATTCAGAACGCTAATAGTAACGCTGGAAGTACCGTTGTTGCCGATGATCAGGTCTGCAAAGTCGAAAGCGCCACTGGGGGACGTATACTCTAACTCAATGAGGTCGATACCATTCTCGAAGCCATTGATGATGTCACCTGGAGGAACAGGTAATGGTTCAGCAGGGTCTTGCAAAAAGTCTGTGCTTGCCAACAGGAATAAGTCAGCGCCAGCTCCACCATTTAAAGTGTCGGCTGCGGTTTGACCTTCCAAGTCTTCTCCACCAGTCAGGGTGTCATTACCTGCACCACCCAAAACGCGATCTACGCCGATACCACCATTGAGATTGTCATCGCCAGCTTGACCGTTGAGGAAGTCGTCGCCAGCTTGACCTAAAATGTTGTCATTGCCGTCTCCACCCAAGAGGGAATCATTGTCGTCTCCACCATCGATGGTGTCAGCGTCAATACCGCCCTGAATGGTTTCTAGACCAGCTCCACCAAAGAAGGAGGTCGCACCACTTGTATCAGTGAGGACATCATTGCCGTCGCCACCATTAAGGATGTCAAGACCTGCACCACCAATGAGGTTGTCATTGCCGTCGCCACCATCAAGGGTGTCATTGCCGTTGCCACCATCAAGGCTGTCATTACCGCCGTAGCCGAACAGCTGATCGTCGCCATCTCCACCCAAGAGGGTATCATCACCAGCAGCACCCACGGTGTCATCACCTTGGAGGACATCATTACCAGCTAGACCATTTATGAAGTCGTTACCGGAACCACCTTCCAGGGTGTCACCTTCAATTTCGCTGGTGCCACCAACTATGGAGTCATTGCCATCTCCACCATTAACAGTATTCTTGCCATCAGGGTTATTGGCAACACTGAGGGTGTCATTACCAGCTCCACCAAATAAACTGTCTTCAAAACCTCCAAAAATTAAGTCATCTCCCTCACCACCATTGAGGTCATCTTTGCCATCGTTGACATCGGTAGCACTGTCACCGCCAAAAAGGGTATCATTTCCAGCGCCACCATCAAGGGTGTCCTCACCAGCACCGCCATATAAGCTGTCGTTCTCGGTTCCACCATTCAGGTTATCGCTACCAGCTTCACCGTAGAGCCAGTCAATACCAGCTCCACCATCTAGGATGTCTTCTTCATCACCGCCAAATAACCTGTCGGCACCGAGTCCACCAAGTAGTTCGTCCTTACCGCCTTCACCTCTGAGGGTGTCATTATTAGCACCACCATCTAGCAAGTCTTCCTCATCACCGCCAAATAATCTATCGTTACCGTTTTCACCTTTGAGGGTATCCTTACCAGCCTCTCCATAGAGCCAGTCAGCACCATTTCCACCAAAAATGTCGTCTTCTTTGTCAGCACCTCTCAGGGTGTCATTACCAGCAAAACCATTAATCGTATTCAGTTCGTTTGCAATACCTGTGAGATTATCTGCTTGCGGAGTTCCGTTAATTACTGCCATAATCTTTGATTCCTGTTTCTGAATATTTTGGTACTTAACTTGAATGTGCTGATGCACAATTCAAAGTCATTTGTTGTCATTCTCACTACTCCCCCCCCTCAAGTTTGAGAGAGGGGTGTCAAATACATAGTGAGAAGAGGTAACACACTTTTGGTAAAGTCAGCATCCAAAGTTGTCATGTCAGTATTCATTTCTATTCATCTGCTTGGGTAGAAGACCTTGATTTTTGCATTAGACATCGACCGACTTTAATTCTGCATTGTCCGAAATTCTTGGTAGAGACGTAGCACTGCTACGTCGCTACATTTTTCTGGAGATGTATATTTAGAAGACAACGATGTCACTAGTTGTAATCGCCGGATTTCCAGATAACTGAGCTATTTCTACCTGAGAAGTGCTACCTGTACCATCTACATCGAAGTACAGAACACCAATGCTTGCGTTATAGATAAATCGGTCGGAAGCATCACTAGCTAAAGAACCAACAAAGAACTGACTTGCTGTCAGCACACCCGCAGTTAAACCACCACCAAAGCCAGCAGCAGAAATACGGATAGTATCGTCAACGAGAGAAAAGTCAGTAATGTTGTCAATACCTTCTGTAGAAGCATTGAAGGTAAAGCTGTCAGCACCAGCACTACCAGTTAGGGTGTCGCTACCAGCACTCCCAATCAGAGTATCATTACCGTCTGCGCCAATGAGGATATCGTTGTCGTCCCCACCATTGAGAATATCGTTACCTGTTCCTCCATTGAGAGAGTCGTTACCCAAATCTCCTTGGAGAGTGTCATTGTCAGCTCCGCCAATTAAGGTATCATCACCAGTGGAACCACTAAGAAAATCAAAACCTGCGTCACCGTTGATCGAGTCACTGCCATCTTGGCCTAGTAGCGAATCATTCCCAGTTCCACCACTTAAGATGTCATCACCAAAGGAACCATCAATGGTGTCATTACCTGCTGCACCAACAAGCGAATCATTGCCCACTTCAGTGTCGATAATGTTGCCTTGAGCATCTAGGATTGCTCCACCCAGGGAGTCATCTCCACCACCACCTAAGAGAGTATCATCACCGTCCTGACCAAAGAGTGTGTCATTTTCTGATCCACCATCAAGGAAGTCGTTACCATTATCACCATTTATAAAATCTGTACCACCACGACCAAAAACACGATCGTTCCCATCCTCACCAGAGAGTTGGTCATTACCTCCTCCACCATCTATAGAATCTTCACCATCATCCCCAAAAACGGTGTCGTTTCCTGTATTACCTAAGAGGGTATCATTTCCATCGTCACCAAAAATTTGGTCATTACCACCTAGACCATCGATAAAATCATCACCACTAGTTCCCGACAGAATATCGTTACCTGGAGTCGCCATGTCTACTAACCTCTTTACTGATTTTTTGAATTTGTTGAAATACTGGAAATCCTGATTAAGTTCAGCAAGCAAGAAAGTTTCTGTGTCTCAGTATCGTCTCCACTCAAATACTAGCGATCGCGCATCACTAAATTGTTTTTCAAAGATGGGGATCGTGCTGCACTGCCATCAACAGATGGGGATCTACAGCGCGCTCGTCCTTTCCTTCGGGTACGGACAACGCTATCGCAGCATATTCGCCCTCCTTGAACAGCTTTGAGTTTGACTAACAAGCAAACTTGTCAGCATATGCAGTGGTTAATTGACACCATGCTTTAAACCATGAACTCACAGCTTGTGCTTTCAACTAATGAAAACGCAAGATTCCCCATAAATCCGCTTCAGAACTTACCGTACCTGTGATACCTCAGCCCAACTCACACCGATAGGAGTGTCTGAAGGACGGGGTGAAGTTTTTCCGATAACTAAATCATCGAAATTCCCGCTAGCATACTCTTGAATGAAAAAGTTGCCATTTTGGCAGAAGTTATGCTAACTTAGATTTATAGTGAAAAAGTAAAAGCTTTACCTCTTGAGTGCAAAAAGTTAATTGATTTAGATTTCAGTTAAGCCAAATCCGATAAATCAGAATCCACGAACATTTTTTGTGACTTCCAATGTCAGCAGATACGCAACCCCTTCAGCAGTTAACACTGCATACGCTGTACCTGCTCACGTTTACTTGTTGGTGCTTTGGAAGTCTTCTTTAAGACTCTGAAGGACAGATCAAGCAAATCTTTACCAAAGTTAATGCTTTTTATCTGACTAACAAAGGTAAACGTCTGATTAATCTGTCTCTAGGACGAGAAAAATGAGGGAAACTCTAGAAAAATTGAGGAAACTCTAATTTTTATATACAAGTAGTAATATAGTTGCCTGACTTTTAGCTTGTCAAGAGTAGCAAGATGAGAAAATTCTCATAAATGAAAATATTACGTAGAGTTAATGTCTTTTTATAGTTTTTATTTATACTTTACCTTGTAGGGGAGGAAATATCAAAGTACCTCTCATTCATCCAAGGAGAGAGGTCGAAATGTGGTGTATTACCCCAAAATTGCTTTAATTAACCTAGCTGCTGTCTCTGACCCCTCACCTATAATATAATTGATTGATTAATTGCCGTGTTTTTACTTATTTGACTAACGAAATTTATTACATAATAGCTATCACTTATAGGATTAATAGACATCTCCATCAAATAGTTATGGGTTACACAAACCCTTGCCCTGAGGTTATATGTAACGTCTCTACATTTTTTCAGAGATATTTAATAGAGAAAAGCTTAAATAAAATCATCCCTTAGATAGATGAATATGATTCAATTGGCATGACTAAATAAAGAATAGTTATACCAGATACAAACCCGATAAATTGTTTCTCCGAGCATACAGACCCCGAATCAAAAACTCAATTTAATAAATCCCTGTCGGAAAATTGGTATGTCTGTTGCTACGGATTATTTTGCTGATTTTATTGCCAAGCTTGAAGGTTTTGACCAGTTATCAAGTGAGGTAGTTGCTAATTTATTGAAAAATGTTCATCCTACTCGTTATCGTGTAGGACAGAGGATTTTAGGAAAAGAAAAAATACCCGATCGCATCATAATTATTTATGAGGGGAGGGTGCGGTTATTGGCATATGACCCTCGTACCCAAGTACCAACAACCTTAAGATTTCTTGAATCTGGAGATGTTTTAGGTGAAATTGGTATTTTGCGCTCTTTTGGATGTGAAATAGCGATCGCATCGAGTGAAGTCACATGTTTAACGTTGGATGCAACCCAGTATTTGCAATTACTCTCCAAGTATCCATATTTTGCCAAGACTCGCAAAAACCACTGTCATTTGGTGGAAATATTTGATGTTCTGAGTGTGCAGAAAGAAGTCCAAGCAAATGCTGGAGTGAATCTGAAAGAATTCGCTCAAAATGCTTTGTCAGGAGCAAAAGTACATTATTTACCACCGGGAAAAACTTTACTGAGCCAATTAGATAGGAAACGGGTTTGGTTTCTTAGTGGTGGTGGAACAGTCAAAAATGTTTCTCCTGGGACTTTTATAGAATTGCTCAATGATGAAGAAAAATTAGAGGTGATAGGGAAAAATCCAGCACGTTTAATCGGTTTGCGTGAGTCAGATTTGTTACTAGTAGATAACAATTACGAACAGCATCAGGTAAAAGATAATCACCTAGAAAAATTAGACTCTATCGAGATTCCCTATGCATCTGAGGAAGAACCAGCACAAAATTCCACCATTAGAGATAGCAAACAGAGAATAAAATATCCATTTTTTCATGGGAAGGGACAGTTAAATTCGGCGAATGCTTGTTTTGAAATGGTATCGAAACATTTGAAAATGCCGTTTCGGAAGGAGATTATTCAGCGTATTTTAAACGAGAATAATAAACGTTCCGGTACAGTATCTTTTCAGCTTTGTGCTTATCTTGCAGAACTATTAGGACTCAAAGCCCAACTTGTTGATGTATCCTTAACCTTGAATAGCATAACCCGGATTCCCACACCTGCTTTGATTCGTTATGAAGACAGCTTTGCGGTTTTATATGAAGCCAGTGAAAAAGTTATAGTTTTGGGAATACCATCTGAAGGTATCCAGCGTTTTAAACCAAAAGAACTACTCGATCAATTAGAAATAGAAGACAGCAGTTCTCAACCTCAGTTAAGAGTGTTATTACTTACTGCTACCAAAGCTACACCGCAAAAACGCTTTGGTTTAGAGTGGTTTGTTCCCTATTTATCCCGTTACCGTCGAGTACTTATAGAAGTTTTTTTGGCTTCTTTTTTTGTACAGCTAGCAGCATTAGCAAATCCCTTGATCGTTCAGAGAATTATTGACCAAGTAATTGTCCAGAATAGTGTTAATACTCTGCATATTTTTGGAACTTTGCTATTAGTTGTTGGTTTTTTTGAAGTTGTACTAACTACATTAAGAACCTACTTATTTGTCGATACTACTAATCGTATTGACATGGGTTTGGGGTCAGAAATCATTGACCACTTACTCCGTTTACCGCTAAGTTATTATCAACGCAGACCAGTAGGAGAACTATCTACCCGTATCAACGAATTAGAAAATATTCGTAAATTTATGACGGGTACGGCTTTAACTGTAGGTTTAGATGCTCTATTTTCGGTGATTTATGTCATCGTCATGTTATTTTATAGTTGGCAACTAACCCTAGTAGGTTTAGCGACAATACCCATATTCATTATTTTGACTGTTATTTCCTCCCCGATAGTGAGGAAACAGTTACGTGCAAAAGCTGAAAGAAATGCGGAAACACAATCATACTTAGTCGAGGTAATTTCCGGAATTCAAACAGTCAAAGCTCAAAATATTGAATTGCGAACGCGATTTTCTTGGCAAGAGCGTTACGCTAATTATGTATCTACTGGGTTTAAAACTGTAATCGCTTCCACCCTGGCAAATTCTACCAGTAATTTTCTCAATAAACTCAGCAGTTTATTAGTTTTGTGGATGGGAGCTTATTTAGTAGTTCAGGGAGAATTAACTTTAGGAGAATTGATTGCTTTTCGGATTATTTCTAGTTATGTGACTAGTCCAATCTTGCGTTTAGCGCAACTTTGGCAAAGTTTCCAAGAAACAGCTTTATCATTAGAGCGTTTAAGCGATATTGTTGATACACCACAAGAAGCAGAACAAGACCGTAATAATATTCCCTTACCTGCGATTTCTGGTGCAGTTCGTTATGAAAATATTTTCTTCCGCTTTAAAAGCGACGGTCCGCTGCAACTTTGCAATGTTAATCTTGATTTTAAAAGCGGTGAATTTATTGGCATTGTCGGACAAAGCGGTGCAGGAAAAAGTACCCTAACGAAATTATTGATTCGATTGTACGAACACGAGTCGGGTCGAATCGTAATCGATGGATACGATATATCCAAAGTTGAACTATACTCCCTGCGACGACAAGTCGGATTTGTTCCCCAAGATACGCTGTTGTTTGAAGGTACAATTCAAGAAAATATCGCTCTCACCAATCCTGACGCAACAACAGAGGAGATTCTCGAAGCTGCTAGGATTGCGGCTGCTCATGACTTTATTATGGACTTACCTAACGGTTACAATACCAAGGTCGGTGAACGTGGAGGAGCGCTTTCTGGTGGACAAAGACAAAGAATTGCTCTAGCTCGTTCTGTTTTACAAAGACCAAAATTATTAGTGTTAGATGAAGCAACTAGTGCATTAGATTATGTCACAGAACGGCAAGTTTGTCTCAATTTAGCTGATTCATTTAAAGATAGTACAGTATTCTTCATTACTCACCGTTTGAATACTGTCAAACATGCAGATACAATCGTTGTCATGGATGCTGGTAGGGTGATTGAGCAAGGAACCCATAATGAATTAATGAGTAGGGAAGGTCATTATTCCTACCTCTACAATCAACAAGAAATGAAGTTGGAATCCTGATTCGTTAGTATTTAATTGTCCTAGTACAACAAGGCACTCATTAAAAAGTAAAAAGTAAGAACACCTATGTTGCAGGCTTTTTAGCTATTTTTGATGGTAGCTTTATTTCCAAAAGACCTGTACTAGTGTCACACAGCGGCAATAACGTGTGAGGAAAATCGATACCCTACAGGAGCGCTCCGTTTACGGCAGTACTCCTGCAAAGAAGCAAGCTACGATTGATATTTTATTTTCTTTGAAAATTCCTAATTAATAATCAATAACGAATAATTTCTTATTACCATGACCAAACTAGATACAAATCACCTCAATGGTAAATACAGTAACGGTAAGTATGAACATACAGTAAAAGCTTTAGAATCGCAGATATTGACTACTGAATCTAAAACTCCCAAATCACTTGTAACTAAATCATCTGCAATTAATTCCCAAAATTCTAAATTTGATCAATCTGTAGTATTGCGTCAATCTCTTGTTTGGTCGCGTGCCATAATGGTGACTATGATGGGTTTAGCTTGCTTTGGGATTACTTGGGCTTGTTTTGCGAAAATTGAACAAGTAGTTCCAGCAACAGGACAATTAAAACCTGAAGGTGCAGTCAAAGAAATTCAAGCACCAGTGGGTGGGGTTGTTAAAGATATCTACGTTAAAGATGGACAACAGGTAAAAGCTGGAGATTTGTTGCTAATCTTTGATTCTAGTGCTACGGATGCCGAATTAAGTTCGCTGCAAAAAATACGTGCTGCATTGATGCAGGAAAATCAGATTTATCGTCACTTAATTCAAACTACTGGTGATGTCACAGAAGGTGAGTTGTTAAAAACTTCTTTATCGAAAGAAACTGCTTTATTGTTGAAAAATCGTACAGTTTTGCTGGCAGAGAATGAATTATTACGAAAAGAATTAGGAAACTCTGGGAATATTTTTGGTTTGGGACTAGATGATCAAAAACGTCTCATAACAACAAAAGTCGAATTAGATACTCGTGCAGAAGCAGGACGATTAGAAGTTGAACAAGTAAAGAAAAAACTAGCACAAACTGAAGTTCAAATTAATGATACAAAAGCTACTTTAGCTATTGAAGAAGAAATTGTAGGTAAACTAAAAACTTTATCAGAAGAAGGAGGTATTTCGCAGTTACAGTATTTGCAACAAAAGAAAAAGGTGCAAAATCTCCAAGCACAAGTAGCACAATCATTAGAGGAACAGCAACGTCTACAACTTGATATTGAACAAGAACAGCAAGAGTTAAAAAATAGCGTTGCTGCTTCTCATAAAAATAATTGGGAAAAAATTACTAATAACAAAAAGGCAATTGCCGAGATAGAGAGTCAAATTACTAAGGTTCTGTTAGAGAATGAAAAACGACTAGCTGATGTTAATAGTAAAATTTCCCAAGCACAAACAAATGTAAAATATCAAAAACTTCATGCACCCGTATCTGGAACTATTTTTGACTTACAAGCGAATAATCATGGATTTGTAACCAGACCAACCGAAAAACTACTTGCGATTGTACCAAAAGACAGCCTTATTGCTGAGGCATTTATCACTAATAAGGATATTGGTTTTGTGCGGGAAGGGATGAAAGTAGATGTCAGAATGGATTCCTTCCCCTTTAGCGAATTCGGCGATATTAAAGGAGAAATTACTTCGATTGGTTCAGATGCATTACCACCAGATGAAAATCATCGATATTATCGTTTCCCAACAAAAATAAAATTGGATAAACAATCACTCAATATTAAAGGTAAAAAAATATCCTTGCAATCAGGAATGTCTATCACAGCTAATATTAAAGTACGCGAAGAAAGGAGTGTGATTAGCTTGTTTACCGAATTGTTTACCAAGCAAATTGAAACCTTGAAGGAAGTTCGCTAGAATCCATCTCATTGGCTATGGTGGGTAAAAAAATTAGGCCCTCACCCTAGAAGGGTGGGGCTATACGGGCCAAGCCCACCTGCGTGGGCTAAAATCTCTTTAGCCCACGCAGGTGGGCTTTGTTGGTGTAGCCCCACCCTTCCAGGGTGAGGGCGATAGGACTTGTGTGTACACCGTAGCTCCCTTAGGGAGAGGGGTCGGGGGTGAGGGCAATTCATACCTCAATTCAGCAACGCCAAAAATTATGTAGTGCGTAGGCCTACGCACTACCCATCAGAATTAAAGGCTGTGGTCACCCACCATAGCGAGTGCGGTGGAGTACTAGTCTCTGGGTGCCGGGATTGGGTTATTTTCAGGACAATCGACTGGATCGATTACACCCAATTGACACTTATTAATCCGAAAATCTTGAGGTATTTCAGGTGGAAATGTGACTTGACTTGATGGAGTCGGATTTTTAATCTTCCCGTTTAATTGTCGAGGTTTTATACGATTAGGAATACAACCAAGTTGGGGATTTGGTGCTGGAACCCAGCCATCAGGACAACCTGGTGGAATACCTGGTGTGGATGCAAAAGCTACGCTTGACATTGAGACTGCAACTAAAGCATTAATCACCATTAAAGATGTTGATAATTTATGTTTCAGCATGGAATTAACTCCTGAAAAATTTGATTGGGTAAAATTTGATTTTAGTAATGCGATTATCACAGGCGATCGCATTACTAAGCTTTGCAATAAATCACAAAAAGAAACTTACAAAGAGAGTCGTAAGGCTGACTTGAGCATGACTAAAATTAATTGATAATTTTAAAAGTACAGCCATTCCAACCTAATTCTTTAGACGTATTTATCCCATTCTCAAAGACTGCCCCTCCAGTCCCGATTATGCCGTTTTTGTTTCCTTGTTTACAACGAAGATTTCCTTTATTCAAACCGTTAGTCTTGTAGGTTCCCGAAGTATAACTATCAACACTCTGATTCAGGTTTATAACCTTAGTAAATGCTGTAAAACAAGCTGATTCAACACTAGAAGCAGTCCAAGTCCACCAGTAACCACCTTGCTTGGAAGCAGCAGTACAATAAGGTTTTTGAGTCGTTTCAGCCATAGCTGGAGTTGTATTTACAGATGAAGATAGTGCGATAACACTAAGCAACAAAGCAGTAGAGAAAGCAGATTTAAACTTCATATTATTCACCCATTAAGATTGTGTTTTAGGATTTAAAAGCAAATCAATTAATTAGAATTAATGTAATTTCTTTGCCTTATGCTTCAATAATGGTCTAAAATTATGATGCTAACAATAGGAGACAATCAGGTATTAAAAATACTGGAAATAAGTTAATAAGAAAATATTAATAGGATAAAATCAGGTGATTACAAAACAAAGTAGGGAAAAATCAGGTTTTGCTTCAAAATGATTAAAACCCTTGAATTAATAACTATAATGAATTAAATATTTGATTTTTTTTTTACTGAAGCTCTAAACTCAGAACGCGCATTTTTATTAGCTATTCCTTCTTCCAACTTCGGTTCTTACTTCAACATCATTTGTAAAGAAATGTAAATTCTATGCACTAGCTGCGGAAAAACTTCATCAGACTCTGAAGCTATACAAGAAAGTCAAAAACAAACTTATCCGACTTTGTACTTGTATGACAGAATCAGATTTTACTTGGGAAGTAGCCCTAGAATTTGCTGATAAGCTTGTAGTTGAAAATACTGCTATTCACTTAAAGGATATTGAAATTAGCGTACTTCAAGCTTCCTGGGAAGGTGTCACCTATCCGCAAATGGCAGATAATTACGGTTATAGTGCTGAGTATCTAAATAAAGATGTTGGCAATAAGTTGTGGAATAAGCTCACAGAAGCATTAGGAAAAGGAGAAAAGGTTAGCAAGCACAATTTTAAAGAAACACTAAGGCGGGCATGGAAGCAACACAAATGTGTAATTAATGACATCAGTCAAACACTGCAATTATCGCTAATGCCATCAGATTTTTTCTATATAGAACGTCCTCCGATAGAAGAACGTTGTTTTGCAGAAATTATGCAACCTGGATGTCTGCTGAGAATCAAAGCACCTTTACAGACTGGGAAGACAGAACTCATGTCCAGAATTTTGCATTATGCAGGTAATCAAGGCTACCGGACAATGGAATTAAATCTGCGGGATGCGACTGGAGAAGATTTTGGCAATCTGGATACATTTTTACAGTGGTTATGCACCAGCATCACAGAAATTTTGCAGGTGAGTTATCCGGTTGCAGAACATTGGCGTAAAAGTCTGGGAAATAGCAAGATTAAGTGCAGAACCTATTTTGAAAAATATTTATTAGCGGGAGATAATCCTTTAGTCTTGGCTTTAGATGAAGTCGATAAAATGTTTCCCTATCCAGAAATTGCGGGTGAGTTTTTAGGGATGTTACGAACTTGGCATGAGGATGCAAAAACTCGTCTTTTGTGGCGACAATTACGGTTAGTGGTGTTGCATACTCAAGCATATACTCAATTGGATATTAATCAGTCTCCATTTAATGCTGGAACTGAGATGACATTACCAGATTTTACTGCCGAACAAGTATTGGTTTTGGCACAAAAGTATGGACTGGATTGGGATACAAATCAAGTTGCGCAGTTAATGAAGATGGTGGGAGGACATCCTTATTTGGTGGGAGAGGCATTAAAACATTTAGTACAAGAAAATATATCCTTAGAAGAAGTTTTACAAACTGCTCCTACTGCATGGGGCATTTATCGGTATCATTTACAAAAATACGGTCAGTATCTATTAGCCAATTCTCGCTCCTCTGCTGCTTTTAACAAGGTAGTTTTAGCAGGTACTCCTGTGGAATTTGACTCGCTGTTAAATCAAGATACAGCAGTAAAATTAAATGATTTGGGGTTAGTAAAGCTTTCTCAAAAAAGCGCCATACCCCGATATGAATTGTATCGGCTTTATTTTCGCCAACGTTGGCAAGAAAATGATGCTGGCAAATAGATAATCCGATTTTTTAGCAAGGAATCTTTTCAGCATCTTGCTTCCCATTTAAACCGAAAGCAGGCTTTCCAGTCCTCACTAAAAATTTAAACATATGGGATGCTCGCCAATCTAAAATATCAAATCCAAAATTGGATGACTTATGAGTACAGTACCCAACTTCAGTAATTGTTATCAAGTCGGTGGAAGTTTACCTTTTACTGCGACTACCTATGTGTTGCGACAAGCTGATGAGGAACTGTATGCAGGATTAAAGACCGGTTCGTTTTGTTATGTGTTAAATTCCCGACAGATGGGTAAATCTAGTTTGCGGGTGCGAACTATGAGGAGGTTGGAAACAGAAGGATTTGCCTGTTGTGCGATCGAGATGAGGGATATTTGTGGTTATGGGGTGACACCAGATGAATTTTTTGGTGGTTTTCTGAGTTTAATAGTCAGTGGTTTTGATTTGTCAATCGATGTGGGAGAGTGGTGGTATAAGTATGCATATATTTCCCCCTTAATGCGGTTGAATAAGTTTATCGAAGAGGAATTATTAGAAACGATTGTTAAAAATATAGTTATTTTCGTTGATGAAATCGATAATGTTTTAAATTTAGAGTTCAAAGACGATTTTTTTGCTTTTATTCGTGGCTGTTATAATAAACGGGCTGATAATGATAAATATAATCGTCTTACTTTTGCATTATTAGGAGTTGCGACTCCCGCAGATTTGATAACAGATACTAATCTCACAGCGTTTAATATTGATAGTCAAGCTGTGGAATTAGCTGGCTTGGAATTTCAGCAAGCGACTCCCCTCGAACAAGGATTTGTGGGGATAGTTAGAAATACAAAAGCGGTGCTGCAAGAGGTGTTAAATTGGACAGGTGGACAACCATTTCTTACTCAATGTTTGTGTCAATTGGTTTGTATATATCCTTCTATGCTTGTGCATCCTAATTGTGAAGCAGAGTGGGTAGCAAAAATTGTTAAAGAAAGAATAATTGATAATTGGTGGACGCAGGATAAGCAACAGCATTTACAGACAATTAGAGAACGTCTTCTGAGTAATGAGTCTCGTAGTTGTCGGTTGTTGGGGTTGTATCAGCAGATTTTACAACAAAGGGAAATTACTGCTGATGATAGTCGGGAACAAATGGAGTTACGATTATCTGGGTTAGTGGTTAAGCAACAGGGAAAATTAAGAGTTTATAATCGCATTTATGAGTCGGTTTTTAATTGTAACTGGGTTGAGAAACAATTAGAAAATCTACGTCCTTATTCTGAGTCTTTCCATGCTTGGGTTATTGCTAACTTCCAGGATGAGTCGCGCTTGTTACGTGGACAAGCATTGCAAGAAGCTTTAACTTGGGCAGAAACAAAGAGTTTGAGTGATTTAGATTATCAGTTTTTAGCTGCTAGTCAAGAATTAGATAAACAACACATTCAAGTGGCATTGCAGGTTGCACAACAAGCTAATCAAATATTAGCAAAAGCTCAAACCAAAGCAAGAAAATTAGTCCGGATTGGGTTTGTTACTATGAGCGCAAGCATCTTAATAGGAGTTGCAACTGTGCCTTTGGTACTAACTTGGCTACCTCCATTTTTGCAGAAGCTTGCATATGAAAGTTACTATAATGGGCTTGCGACCTCTGACGAAAGTCATATGAAAAGTGCCTTACGGAAATTAAACTGGGCACTGATGGTAAGACCGGGCTATCCAGAAGCTCACTACACCAGAGGATTAGTTTACGAATTTCAAAATGACTTTAATAATGCTCGCTTTGACTACGAAGCAGCTACATTACGCAAGCTTCCCCAAGCTTACAACAGTCTGGCTCGTCTAAATATTTTGGATAAAAATTATCCTCAAGCAGTTGAACAACTTTCGCAAGCATTGAAGCTAACTTCAAATCCAAGATTAAAACTTATTATGCTCAAAAACTTGGGCTGGGCCAAATTAGAGCAGAAACAATATATCGATGCCGAAAAATTTCTCAGAGAATCTATCGCTATAGAAAATCGACAAGGTTCCGCTCACTGTCTTTTGGCACAATTAATGGAAAAAAGTGGTGTTAACAAAAACGCCATAGTGGAATGGAAAAAGTGTCTTGATTTTAGCGCTCCATTTCATCCAGATGAAAAAGGCTGGGTAGTTTTGGCAAAACAACGGTTAAAAAAGAAAGGAGAAAAGTAATGTCTCGCAAAATATCTACTTTGATGATTCTAACTGCAATGCTAGCAAGTTTAACAGTATCTATTGATACTCGCAAGGCAGAAGCTAACCCTGTTTGTAAGTGGTACCCATCTTTGTGCGGTTATCCAAGCCCAAGTGGTGGTAGAACTCCTACTTCTTGGACAATATCACCACAAGGAGTAATTGACGAACTGGAACCACTAGTTCAGCAAGGAACCGCAGGCATATCAGAGTATATTCGTTTAGGTCATGCTTATTGGCTGCTAAACAATTTTAATTTGGCTGAAGCTCGTTACAAGAAAGCTCTTCAACTGGCAACAACTGCCAACGATCGACAGAATAAAGCGATCGCACTGGCTGGCTTAGGGGATGTGAATGCATCTACTGGCAACATTCACAAGGCAGTTAGTTACTTCCATTCGGCAATAACTATCTTTAAGGGTATCGGAGAAAAGGAACTCGCAAATTTAATTGTCAAAAGAAAACAGGAGGTGCAACAGCAACGGCGACGGCAGCTAAGAGGACAGTCTCAATTGTTACACGCCAATTTTGCACAATAGCAATAAAATAATTAGCCTGTAGGTGGCTGTGTATTTTTAGCCTGGAAATTTACGTTACATATAAGGCAAGAATACGGTGTGGAATTTACACTAACAATCCTTAACACCAAGCATATTGGGTCTAGTGGAAGATATGACTATAACTATATGCGCGATATGCCTCCGGCACGCTAAAAGCGATCACTTGAATCAATCGCCCATTTTTTTCAGAATAAAAGCCCATCCCGGCTTAGACCTTCTGGTGGGTGTACAAGGAGTAGTGACAATTCATGTAGCCCAGCTTCTTGAATGGTATTGTCACTACAAAGGATTTTGTGCAACGCATGATTCTTTTCCACGAGATGTCTATTTAATCTTATAAATGTATAATTTAGGTGACATAAAATACATATAGTACCAGTAATATACAATTCTTAACCTAAATTTTTCTGAAAATCTCGACAAAGATGGATAGCAATCAACAACCAACCACAAATGGTAGTATACTAGTAGTTGATGACAGCATAGATCAAGTACAAATTTTATCTGAAAGTCTATCCGTAAGCGGATATACGGTTCAGGGTGTAATTACAGCTTCGATGGCTTTAATCGTAGCCGAATTAGCACCGCCTGATTTAATTTTGCTCGATATCATGATGCCTGAAGTCGATGGTTATGAACTTTGCCAAAAATTCAAAGCTTCTCCTGCAACCTGCGACATTCCGGTAATTTTTATTAGCGGTTTCCAGGATGTTTTTGATAAGGTTAAGGCTTTTAAAGTTGGTGGTGTAGACTATATCACTAAACCTTTTCAGATAGAAGAAGTTTTAGCGCGGGTGGAAAATCAACTCACTATCCAAAGACTGCAAAAGCAACTGAAGCAGCAAAACAGCCAACTCCAAAAAGAAATTCAAGAACGGCAGCGAATCGGAGTTGAGTTAAAAAATCGCAACAAACAAATAGACTCTATTTTTAATTCTGCTCAAACAGGTATTTGTTTGACAGATCACAATGGATATTATATTGATGTAAATCCGTATTACTGTGAATTATATGGATTTAGGAGAGAAGAACTCATCGGTCAATTATTTACTGTCCGATATCATAATCTTACAGTCGCAGAAAAAGCAAATTTAATTCAGGATTATCAAGATTCTATTGGCAGCAGTTCCGTCTTTAAAAATAGAGAATTAACCTTTACCCGAAGAGATGGTTCTCAGTTAAATGTTGAAAGAACACGTTCTGTTTTTCTTGATGATGATGGCAATTTATTTGTCGTCAATACAGTAAATGATATTACTCGCCGTAAAATCGCCGAAGCACAGAGCAAGTCTCGCGAACATTATCTAGCAGCCCTTGTAGAAGTTCAACGCAGGTTGCTGAGTTTTAAGAATTGTCGCGAATGCTACACAGAAATAGTACAAATTCTGGGTTCTGCTTGTCGAGCGAGTCGGATATATATATTTGAAAACTATCGCGATCCCAATGGTAGGTTACGGATGAGCCAATGTGCGGAGTGGTGCTATCCGGGTGTTCAACCAGAAATTGATAACGAGGCATTACAAAACCTTTCTTATGACGAATTTTTCCCACGTTGGGCTGATTTGCTATCGCAAGATGAAATTGTTTCTGGCATAGTCGCAGAATTCCCTGAATCAGAACGAATAATTTTGGAACCACAAGGGATTCTATCGATTATGATTTTTCCGATTATTGCCTCTAGTGAGTTATTAGGCTTTATCGGCTTTGATAATTGCGTGGAACCACGACTTTGGGAAGATTATGAAGTAAAAATTTTGCAATCAGTAGCTGTTGCCATTTCCTCAGCTTGGGAGCGCAAACAGTCGGATGATGCCCTGCAACAACAATATAGCCGCAGCATTATTCTCAATAAAATTATTGATAAAATTCGTTCTAAATTAGACACCAATAAAATTTTAGAGACTGCTGCAACAGAAATCGGTAAAGCGTTTGGTGTCAGTCGCGCTCTAATTCATACTTATATCACCTCGCCAACGCCGCAAATCCCGATATTAGGGGAATTTTTGGCAAATGGCTTTACCTCGCTGCTGAGTTATTTTATCCCAGTAGTCGGCAATTCTCATATTGAACGGGTATTATCGCAAGATGGAGCGATCGCCTCTAATAATGTTTATGTCGATCCACTCTTGCAGAATGCGATTTCTATTTGTCGGGAGTTTGAAATCGAGTCGATGCTAGCTGTACGCACCTCTTATCAAGGTGAAACAAACGGTCTGATTTGTTTGCACCAATGTCACACCGAACGTCAGTGGACATCTGTAGAGATTGATCTCTTAGAATCGATTGCGGCACAAGTGGGAATAGCCTTGGCACAAGCAAAGCTGCTGGAGCAAGAAAAACAAGCGCGTGTTGAATTAGACAGCCAAAATTTGCAACTCCAGCAAGAAATCAAAGTCCGCCAGAATGCTGAAGCAGCCCTGAGGGAAAGTGAAAGTAAGTATCGGGTCTTAGTTGAGACATCCCAGGATATGATTTGGTCGGTGGATAATGACGGGCTGATTACCTACGTGAACTCTGCCGTGAAAAAGATTTACGGCTACGAACCGGAAGAAATGCTCGGGCGTCCTTTTACTGATTTTATATCGCCCGTGAATATTGCTCAGGATATGTCAGCTTTTGGTCAGATTATAGATGGAGGAGTTGTCTATCAGTATGAGACTACCTGCATAGCAAAAGATGGTAGCCCTATCTATATGATGTTCAATACGATCGCCTTGCGAAATGAAGATGGGGCGATCGCAGGAGCAACAGGTACAGCTAGCAACATCACTGAACGCAAACGGGCAGAATCAGCCCGTCGTGCTAGTGAGGCAAAATTAACATCGGCTTTTAGGTCATCTCCAGACCCTATAGCTCTCAGTAGTTTTCCAGAAATATGTTACATCGAAGTTAACGATAGTTTCTGCACCTTATTTGGTTATTCTCGGTCGGAAGTTATCGGTTGCAGCAATAAAGAACTAAATATCTGGGCTAGCCAAGAAGAATGCAATATTCTAGCTACTATTTTGATAGAAACAAAAGCCATTCGCAACCGTGAAGTTGATTTTCGCACATCTGCTGGCGAAATTAGAACAACGATATTTAGTGCAGAATTAATCGAAATTGACGGGCAACAATATGTACTGGGTACAGCAAAAGATATTACCGAGCGCAAACAAGCAGAAAATGAAAGCCGTTTGTTATTGTTAACTACTCAAGCCATCAGTCGGGCAGTGAATGTAGACAATGCCTTAGCTTTGGTACTGCGTTTAATTTGTAATACCATCAACTGGGATTTTGGGGAAGCATGGATACCGAATGATGATGCCACCCTTTTGGAATATAGCCTGGGTTGGTACGGAAATCAGAGCAATTTAGATAAATTTTACCGCCATAGCGAAAAGATCGCATTCTCTAAAGGCGTGGGGTTGCCGGGACGAATTTGGCACAATCGGCAGCCAGAATGGATAGAAGATGTTTCTCATGAGGGAGAATTAACTCTAGAGCGAGCGCAAATCGCCGCTAAAGTGGGATTAAAAGCCAGTTTTGGCGTTCCGATTCTGGCAGGGGAACAAGTATTAGCTGTTCTAGTATTCTTTAAAAGCAGTTCTAGTCAAATAGATCGGCGTTTGCTTTATTTAGTCGGGGCTGTTGCTGCCCAGTTAGGCACGCTAATTCAGCGAAAACTAATAGAAGCTGCCCACAGACAAAGTGAAGAACGCTTGCAATTGGCATTAGAAGCGAGCGATTTGGGATTGTGGGATTTGAATCTTAGCACTGGCAAAATATACCGCGACTGGCGGTGGAAAAAGATGTTGGGATATGGAATAGTTGGAGTTGGGCAGAATCTACCGCCCTTCAAACAACTAGTACATCCAGAAGACCTGTCTACAGTCGTATCCGCCTTTAACGCCCACCTAGAAGGTAATGCTGCCGTTTATGAAGCAGAATTTCGGATGCGTTGTTTGTCTGGTGAGTGGAAGTGGATTCATTCTCGGGGTCAGATTTTTGAGCGCGATGCATCCGGCGCACCCGTGCGGATGACGGGTACCCACAAAGACATCACCGAACGCAAAAGTTTAGAACGAGAATTAGCTTTGCGCGAAGCCCGTCTCAATGCCTTTTTCAGCGGCGCTCCCGTAGGCTTAAATATAGTAGATAGCCAATTGCGGTTTGTGCAAATTAACGAACTGCTCGCTCTTATTAACGGGCGCAGCGTGCAAGAACATCTTGGTAAAACTGTTGCTGAAGTTTTACCCCATATTGCTCCCACATTAGAACCAATATATCAGCGGGTTCTTAATAATGGTGAAACCATTTTGAATACAGAAATAAGCGGTTTATCTCCAAAAGAACCAGATATTGTCCGTCATTTTCTGGCTTCTTACTTTCCCATACCCGGTTCGGATGGCAGACCCTGTGGTGTCGGTACAGTGTTAGTAGAAATTACCGAACGCAAACGTACACAAGCAGCTTTAGCAGAACGGGAGGAACAATTCCGCGCTGTTTTTGAAAACGTTGCTGTTGGTATTGGTGAGGCGGCACTGGATGGTAGCTTTACGAAAGTAAATCCAGGATTGTGCAATATTTTAGGCTACTTGGAATCAGAATTTGAGCAATTAAAAGTTCAGGATATTAGCCATCCCGATGATTTCGCTAATGAATTATCCTACACCAGTCGAATGCTCGCCAACGAAATTCCGAATTACTCACTAGAGAAGCGTCTGCTTTGCAAAAATGGTGAGTATGTCTGGGTTGATTTAACTACATCACCAGTACGCGATATATCTGGTGAAATCAAATATACCATTGGTGTCAACCAAGATATCAGCGATCGCAAACTCGCAGAAATTGCTCTCCAAGAAAGTCAGCGACGCTATCAGACACTAGCAGAAGCCTCCCCTGTTTGCATCTTTCATACTGATGCTTTGGGCAACGCTTTATATCTCAATCAGCGCTGGAGCGAATTGACCGGACTTTCCGTACAACAGTCCTTGGGTTCCGGTTGGGCACAAGCCATACATCCAAAGCATCGCGTTAGCGCTTTGAAGGAATGGAATCAAGCGATCGCCCAAAAAATCCCTTGTAAATCCGAGCATCGCATGAAGCATCTAGATGGCAAAACCATGTGGGTGATTGTTCAGGCAGTACCAGAATTTGACGAAAATGGGGAAATTAAAGGCTATATCGGTACCATAACAGATATTACCGAGCGCAAACAATCAGAAGATGCCTTGCTTCTGAGTGCAGAAAGAGAGCGAGCGATCGCCAAAATCATTCAAAAAATGCGCCAGACATTGGATTTAGAAACTATATTTACAGCCACAACCCAAGAATTACGGCAAGTTATCAACTGCGATCGCGTCGTAGTCTATCGTTTTCAATCCGATTGGAGTGGGGAATTTGTCTCTGAATCTGTAGGGATGGAGTGGGTCTCTCTCATGGAAAAACACAATAATGACCCGGATCCCATAGAAAATGCCCTCAAAAATGACCGTTGTGCCGTGCAAAAGCTAGACAGTAAAGATAACCAAGTACTGGATACATATCTGCAACAAACCCAAGGCGGCGTCTACAATCGAGGTGCTAGTTTCCTCTGCGTTCCAGATATCTACAAAGCCGGATTTGAAAATTGTTACGTCAATCTCTTAGAGCAATTTCAAGCCAAAGCTTACATCACCGTCCCCATATTCTGTGGCGACAAACTTTGGGGACTGCTAGCAAGTTACCAAAACACCAGCCCCCGCCAGTGGAAAACCGGAGAAATCAACATCGTAGTCCAAATTAGCAATCAGTTAGGAGTCGCATTACAGCAAGCAGAATTATACGCCGAGACGCAAAGACAATCACAAGAACTGCAACAAGCTGTTATCGCCGCCGATGCAGCCAACCGGGCCAAAAGCGAATTTCTCGCCAATATGAGCCACGAATTGCGAACTCCACTCAACGCCATCCTTGGCTTCACCCAAGTCATGAATCGCGACTCCACATTATCTGTTGAACATCAAGACAATTTAGCAATTATTAATCGTGCAGGCGAACATTTATTGATTTTAATCAACGACATTCTAGAAATGTCCAAAATCGAAGCAGGTAGAACCACACTCAACGTCAGCAGCTTCGATTTAATTCGCTTGCTTGGAAGCCTCGAAGAAATGTTACGCCTGCGAGCAAAGAGCAAAAACTTACAGTTAAGATTTAACATCGACCCAGACATTCCCCAATACATTCAAACCGACTCCAGCAAACTTCGTCAAGTTCTCCTCAACCTCTTAGGAAATGCAATTAAATTTACAAACACCGGAAGTGTGACATTGAGGGTGGAAATGGGAAAAGGGGGACAAGGAGGAAATGTAGCTTCTTCTCCCCCCTTCCCCCATCTATTCTTTCAGGTAATTGATACAGGTCAAGGTATTTCCCCTGAAGAAATCAACTTATTATTTCAAGCATTTGGACAAACAGAAACTGGAAGAAAATCTCTGCAAGGAACAGGACTGGGTTTAGCAATTAGCCGTAAGTATATACACTTAATGGGTGGGGATATTAGTGTTGCGTCAACTGTTGATGTCGGCAGTACATTCGCGTTTAATTTAAAGATAAATATCGCCAACCAGAGTGATATTCAAATCAGTCACAATCAACACAAAATTATCGGTTTAGCCGCAAATGAACCGCAGTACCGCATTCTAGTAGTTGACGATCGCGTTGAAAGCCGTTTGTTGCTAACCAAATTACTCACATCCATCGGCTTTTTCGTCCAAGAAGCCGCAAATGGTTCTGAGGCGGTTGATATGTGGTCGAATTGGCAACCACACCTGATTTTTATGGATATGCGGATGCCTGTAATGGATGGTTATCAAGCTACCCAGGAGATTAAGAGGAAGGAGAGAGGAGATGGGGGGATGGGGAGAGAGGGGGTTGGGGAGAGAGAGAATTTATTTTTTTCTTCTCCCACTCCCTCCACAATAATTATCGCCCTGACTGCAAATGCCTTCGAGGAACAAAAACAGGCAATGATGCAAGCGGGTTGTGATGATTTTATTAACAAGCCATTCCGGGAAGAATTATTACTAGAAAAATTGGCTCTGTATCTGGGAGTAAAATATCTTTATCAAGAAGATAACAATGGGATAGAACAGCAAACAAGAAACACAACAGAACAGATTTTAACTACCACAGATGTACTTGCTCTATTATCTCAAATGTCGGCTGAATGGCGATCGCAGCTACATTATGCTGCGGCTCAATGCAGTGACGACCTGATTTTACAGTTAATTGAGCAAATACCCTCAGAAAATGCAATTTTGGCAAGCTTTTTTAGAGATTTAGCTGAGAACTTCCAGTTTGAACAAATTATGGACTTGACTGGTTGAAATTGAAGCCCCCTGCTCCCAATTCAAAAGGGAATTGTAATAAATCTTAATATACAAATATGCTTCATTTAACCACTCTCACGCAGCTACAGCCTTTTTACCATCATCGTTTTTATTTTGCCCATCCGACTTCGGCTTCTTACGCGCATCGCCTGAAGGATACTGGTAATCAGCTACATCAAAATCACGCACTTCATCTTCACAAAATTCAACTAAATCCCGTAGCTTAATTTTCCGATTGGGAGTGCCATTAATATCGCATAACTCATTTATCGCGTTATATATCTGTATATAGCGCTTTTCATTGATTTCGGGCAAAAACTCAGCTTGTCGCCACTTGGTAACAGTACGGGGAGCCACTTTCATAAAAGTAGATAGCTGCACCGTGCCTATTTGGCATCTATCCATTATCACTTTTAGATTCCAGCGTACTGCTCCCTTCATCTTCATGCACAAGAACCAACAATATACATATTATCTATTCTAAAGTTACACAACCAGCGCCCAAATTTCCAGAAAATTAAATTATGTAACAAAACAATAATCCCAAAGTACATACATTGTTTAATAATAAATGTAGTTGGCTACACATATGTAACCAACTACAAAACAAAAAATATATTTAGAGCTGCCATTGTACCATGAGCACCACAACCTATACACCAGTATCGCTAGGTAAAATTGATACACTCGACTCATCAACACTCGGAATAATCGAGTTTGCAAAGGCATTATTGAGGGACAAGCAATATTTACCCAAGGCTGAATTTAGCAAGTTGGTCCAGTCTTTTGGGTGGGGAAGAGAATTGGTACGAAGCTATATAAAGATAGCTCTAGCCTTTGCTGATGTGGAAATAAACAAGTTGGCAAAAATCGAACCACGCACGTTGTTTAAAATTACATCGACCAAAAAGTTTGCCCTGGTGGTGGAAGGGATAAGGAATAGTGTGGGTCATGTGACGCAGCAACTGGTGGAGAATTTAATTGAGGCTTGCAAAAGACCACGCACAGCAAAACCTGACAAACCAAGTATATGGCGAGCCGAGAAAGATGGGTCGAGAAGCTGTGTTGTCCCCCCAATCAAGGAAGATGACCATTACACGGGAATATCCATACAGCGAGCGATGGATAACGAAGGGATGACAGCACAATCGTTTGTAAGGGAAGCAGCTGCATTTCGAGAAGCATATTTATCTGGTGCGTTCTTATTGGTGAGTGAATTACCACCACATTTGCAAGCGATATTGGGTGAAAAGTTGAAATATAGCGCACCAACACCAGTCGATGATGATATTGAAGTTAAAACTTATACTGACCAAAGCGAAACTGACGAAACAACAGTGGAAGTGGTGGAAGTTGTCGAAACTATGGAAATACCACAAGATATCGAAACGAGTATCGAGGGAAATGAAGATTTACAATTGAACAATTCAATCGAAAGTATGTCGTTCGAGAAGATTGCTGCTTTGGTGGTGCAATGCACAACATGGAGCGAAATCGTTGCAATTACGTCCCAGATTGACGAACGAACTCGACTTGATAGTTGGAATGTGCTTGCTGAATCAGAAAAAAGACGGATTACGGCTCTGAAAGGATCTTGCAAGACAATCCCGTCAATAAAAGTTGGGGACAAGGTTAATTGGGTAAACCACTATCCCCACTTGAGTGCTTGGCTACCACTCAAAGTGCAAGAAATCAACAATGGGCAAGTCAAGCTCGAATTGTGTAATTTCCTAGTGCCAATCGAAGAATTGTCATTAACTTGGTGACACAAGTCAAATGGCGATGCCTACGCACTATTGCCGAAGCTTCCTTGTCCCTATTCCCCATTCCCTAAATTCACAGGTAACAAAACCTGCGACGAAAAATCACCTCCACAACTCACTGTCAACGTCACAATATCAGAACCTGAGTTCATTGCATACGCAGGAAAACAAGCCGCACTCAAACTCAAACGCAAGGCATTCCCTTGGCTGATTTTCGCCGATGTTGCTTGTAATTGAATTTTTCTGACCACGGAATTCATTCCATCTCGACAATGAAGATAACCTTGCGTCAAATTATACACGCGCCCATCGGGATGCACTTCTGACAGCACCGCACACAAATCATAACTAGGCTTAGAAGCACTACACCAAATTTCCACCACCACATTCCCCAGCAAATGCATATCTTCTGCAAATACTTCACTGGTGTAAGTTAAGACATCATAACGACAATCAATATGCGATCGCTCAAATACACCCGCACTCAATGCCCCATGACCGCCTAAGGATGGCACTGGTCGCCAAGGATCGTGCACTAATATGTCATGAGTTCTGTGTCCTGTGTCCTGAGTTGTGAGAGTTCCTTCATCTTCCCGGATGCCTGCCAGTCCAGTACTTGACAAAAAATAAGATTTCTGGTTTGATTGAATTAATCTGGGAAACTGTTGCCACATATTACTTCCCATTTCAAATAACCATACAGGAGATTTTTCGAGCAGACCTGTATTGCCACCTTTAAGAAATTCGTCAAACCAGGATACCTGCATTCTATCTACAGGACTCATAGCATTTGGGCCAAAGTCAATTTCACCCACTTTGCGTCCCCAAAGGATATGCGTCCAAGGTCCTACTAACAATTGTTGGCGATATTGACTCCGCGCTGCCATATCTTGATATAAATGCAGAGTGCCCCGCAGGTAAGTATCAAACCATCCCCCAATGTGGAACATGGGTAAATCGACATCTTGAAATTTTGATTTGGGTGAAAGTTTATCCCAATATTCATCAGCTTGGGAATGTGCCAGCCATTCATGATAAAACGAATCGGGAGCAAAATAAGTTAAAATATCAGAGTTATATAAAGGCAAATTTCTCGAAGCACTAAAAAGTGTTTTATAAGCCTTTTCCTCTTTTTGCAAACGAGCAGTTTCCGTCGCTAATTGGATTGCCCAAGCAAGATTTGTTTGCAAGCAAAAAGCTCCACCTTCATAAGCCCAATCTGAATATAAATCATAACCAATCATTGCCGGACAGATAGTTTTCAGGGCTGGTGGTTTAGCTAGAGCAGCATATAGCTGTGTCATCCCCTGATAAGAAAAACCATACATTCCGACATTGCCATTACTACCGGGTAGTTTTGCGACCCAATTTACAGTATCTTCACCATCTGCAATTTCATGAGCAAATAACTTAAACTCACCTTCAGAAGTACCCCGTCCGCGTACATCTTGAACGACTACAATATAGCCATGTGCCGCATACCAACTCGGATGGGCATAGACAACAGTAGAGGCAATTTCTCTACCATAAGGTTGTCGCATTAATAATACTGGAAAATCAGCATCAGTTTCAGGACGATATATATCCGCATCCAAGCGAACTCCATCACGGGTTAACATTGATGCGGTTTGTTTAGGACAAACTTTCAGCATAAGATTTTTAAAAAGTAAAAAGAGAATCCCTAGAAATAAATTTAGGGGATTTAACAAGGACACTTTGTTTCTTGCACTACGTGTCCCGTAGCCGTAAGGCTTCTCGTAGAGTAACAAATCTTTATTTTCTTTTCCATGAATAAATCCAGGGGCTTTACACCGATTTTATTACTCTTTATGAGTGCCTTTTAACTTTTAACTTTTACCTTGTTCAGTGAGATTTTTTACCTACCAAGTACAGCTAAATCTTCTTCGTCTAATTCTACAGGAATACCACTTCTAATTAATTCGGAAAAATCTTCATTAGGAACCATGATAGTCAGGGTATATAAGCGGGTTGAACCTGTGTTTTTAATTAAATGAGTGCCAGTAGGAGGTACTAATAAACTATCTCCAGCTTTAATATGAACTATCTTCCCATCACAAATCGCAACACCTTCTCCTTTGAGGATAAAAAACATTTCTACCGCCCATTGATGGCGATTTGGTGGTGTTTTGCCCCCAACATCAAAAATTTCTACACAGCAGGTTAAGGAAGTATTGGCGCTTGTCGTATCAAAGATAATTGCTAAACGATTTGAATCATTAGGGCTGATGCGAAAGGCTTGATAATCTTTGGGAGACTTGATTATAGGAATTACGCAGCTAGTAAGATGCATTTATTTATCTCCTTTTATATTGTTGGTTGTTAGTTGTTAGTTGTTAGCTAACAGAACCTATGCACTAATAAATACTCAGGACTCAGGGATTGGGACTCTCGAATGCTTTAAAAATTGATTGTGAATCTGTGACAAAACCGAAGCACTGCTTGACGTTATAAAGTGTCGCTTGCCAACAATATTCAGGAGAAGTTGTGGCAGTGCAGTCTTTGACTAGGATACAGTCATATCCTAAAAAATTGGCATCTTGTAATGTTGCCATCACACATTGGTCAGCGTTCACACCTGCAAACAATAGTGTCGTTCTTCCTAGGTTCCGAAGGATACTATCTAAAGGAGTAGAAAAGAAGCCGGACATTCGGTATTTATCGACGTGAATATCCGATGGTGAGTGTGGGAGTTCGTCTACTACTGCTGCTGCCCAACTCCCCTTCATTAGCACTTTTTCTCCGTTGCTTGGGAGAGGATGTCCCAGCCCTACACCTTCCCCTGTCGGATTGTAGACGTGATGTAAATTGGCACTAATGTTTAGTAAATCGGGACGATTTCCCCAATTTACCCATACTACAGGTATGCCTGTGTTTCGTAGTGCAGGCAATAACATTTGTAAAGGTTCGATGGGTTGACGGGCTGGGGTTACATCTACCCCGATATGCGCTAGCCATCCATCAGGGTGACAGAAGTCGTTTTGCATATCGATGACGAGAATCGCAGTTTTTGCCCAGTCAAGACGCAAAATTTTTGTTTCTGTTGCTAAGATAGCGGGTTGTGGGTTTAGAGGAGGACGAGTAATATCTGCATTTTCATGATTTACTGTCCATGCATTTGGTGCAACTCCTAATGTCCGCAAAGCTTGATTCATAAAATATGGGGAGTTAATAATTAAGAGTTAGGAAGGAGTACCCCTGTCAAGGTATGAGCATAAAAATGAGGTTCCCCTTCGCTTCTACCGAAACGGAAGGCGAAGCGCCTATCGTGTCTTCGCGGTTAAAAATTGTTTTTAACCGCGAAGACGCAAAGAAGCGAAGGAAAAGCCAGCCATGAAGGGCAACATAAAATGTCTAAAACAAGCATAATTCCCAAATTTTTAGCCATCTTGACAAGGCTACTCCTCACTCCTAAATCTCTACTTCCCTTATTTTGTAGCTTGAAAACCCCTGAAGCGCATAATTACTTAATCAAGGTTAAACATTGTGAACTTTACTATCCAGAATGCCTTAATCGCTGGTGAGGATGATTACACGACCGTTGATGTCCAGGTTGTGGAGGGAATCATTAGTGCGATCGCACCCGGTCTAGATGTCGTTGGTGAGGCAATTGAGGGCAAAAATAAACTGTTATTGCCGGGTTTCGTCAATGCTCACACGCACTCTTCAGAAATGTGGCAGCGGGGCATTATGTCCATGTTTCCCCTAGAATTATGGTTGGCGGAACTTTATGACTTTGCCCCTCTCGATATTGAAAAAGTCTATCTCTCAGCATTGGGGACAGCGGTGGAAACCTTACTTTCGGGGGGTACTAGTGTAGTAGACCATCTGGTATTGATTCCAGGGAAAGAATTTGAAACCATTGCCACAGCGGTTCGGGCTTACAAGGAAGTTGGCATTCGGGCTTTTGTTGCCCCCCTAATTCAAGATGAATCTCTGACTGCCGGGATGCCATCAGGAGAATCGCAACAAACCCATGAGCCTTATTTCCGCTCAACTGCTGCCACGCTGGAAATTATCGAAGAAGCTGTCAAGCAGTTTCATCGCCCAGAAGAAGGTATAAGTATTGTAACTGCACCTACGGGGATTCAGTTATGTACAGATGCTTTGTTTGAAGGTTGTGCTGAGTTGAGCGATAAATATAATCTTTGCCGTCACTCTCATTTACTGGAAACTAAGGCTCAAGAAAAATTAGCACAAGAAAAATACGGTTGTACTGCTGTTGAACATCTCAAGAGAATTGGCTATTTAGATTACCGTACTTCTCTAGCTCATTGCGTCCACTTAACTGACAAAGACATCGAAATTTTAGCCGCAACAAAATCGACTGTTGTCCACAACCCTTTAAGTAATTTGCGTTTGGGTAGTGGCATTGCCCCAATTTTAAAATACCGTCAAGCCGGGGTAAATGTGTCTTTTGGTTGTGATGGTGCATCTAGTAACGATTCTCAAGATTTGCTAGAAGCGATCAAAATTGGTTCTATTCTGCACAATGTCACCGATTTAGATTATCAACACTGGATTACACCCCGTCAATCAGTAGAGATGGCAGCCTTGGGTGGTGCCAAGGGATTGAATATGGCGGATAAAGTCGGTTCTCTGTGCGTTGATAAAGAAGCTGATTTAGTACTTTACGATCTTACCAGTTTATCACTATTGCCCCGCACAGACCCAATTGGTTTATTAGTTTTGGGCCGTCCAACAAATATAGTAGATAGTGCATGGGTAAATGGTAAGCAAGTTGTTAAAGATGGTCAAGTTACGACCATTGATGTGGATAATTTGCGGCAAGAATTATTCAAGCACAGTGAATGGAGTACAAAGCGCAAGTCAAAAACTGTAGCAGAGATTGAGGCACATTATCGTAGTGTAATGGGATTATAAAATACTTAGTACTAACTAACCAGTTGCGAGGGTCAGATCCCCGACAACTTTTACGGATACCGCTGGCGAATGGTAGGTCTGACCCCTCACCCAAGAATTTAATAGGGTTTTGAGGATATCGATAGGATAGCGATCGCTGCTGAAAAGGTTGATTTTTCGTTAGCATAAGGGGTGTTACCCCTGATTCGCCAGTGGCATCCTTTAAGAAGTCGGGGATCTTGCAGTACCCTGTAGGCCGTCCTGAGGGTGAAATGTGATCGGCTTTTAAAACGTCTGATTTAAATTGTACTTCCTCACACCCCCTCTAATCGTAAAAAATGCACTCGTCCTGATGCTTCCCCAGCGACAATTGTCAGACGATCGAGTGCAACATAATAGTTGGAACCGATAGAGGTAAAGCGTTTACAGGTATTGCTGTTCAATCAAAACTAGCAACAATTGCTTTATTTCATGTTTGTTTACCAGGATTTTATAAGTCTAAAAAGAAAAGCAAAGACAGGCAGTCGGTAACAGGAAAAATGGATAAACGCGCCGAATTAAGACGCACTCGAAGAGGTAAGCGTATTAACCGAATAGTTGTGTTTGAGCTACGCAATCACCGAGAGAAAAGGTTTGACAATCGTCGCCAAAGCAAAATCCCTCCGAGTGTGAAAGCTAATCGAGAAATGGAGCTAAGAATATTAGCAGAAATGGCGAAAATAATCCCGATTTCAGAGATTAGAGATGAGTCTTGTGGTGGTAATACTAAAAAGAATGGTCGCGGTATTTCTCCTGTGACGGTCGGTCAAGAATGGTTTAGAACACAAGCTTCTTTAATTGCACCTGTTGTAGAAGTAGATTATTTCGATACAGGCAAATATCGCGACCAATTAGGACTTGTAAAAGACAACAAGGACAAATCAAAACAAACTCCAGAAACTCATGCAAACGATGCAATCGCTTTGGCATCTACGTTTTTCATCCAATACAAATCTTTTCATACCGCGAATAGTCATGGACATCGTTGGGTTGGGGAATGTGTAGTAACGGCATCACCATTCATTGTGGTTACTCGCCCGAAATTATTCCGTCGGAAATTGCATCAAGAAAATTACGCGAAGGGAGGTATTTTAAAACGGCAAGGAGGAACAATTACACCATTTGGTTTTAGGTCGGGTGATTATGTCCAAACGACTTATAAAGGTTTAATTGTTCGTGGTTGGGTTGGGGGTTTTAGTAATACGAATAAAACCAAAAATGTTTCTATCTATGACCATAACTGGTCTCGTATTGGGCAGTTTAATCCGACAAACATCAAACTAATAAGACGGAGTACCAGATTATGCGTGGTTGCGTAGATAATTGTTTGGTTTGTTGCTGTCCCCCTCCCTCTCACCACTACGTGGTGAGTTGGTCGGAAGACGCAACAAACCAAACCCGCAATTCCTCCCGACACCGAATCTACATATTACGGTGTGGGACTCCTTGCGGGGCTAGTTGAGTAAATCGGGATAAGGATAATCCGGAAACTGTTGACGAATCTTGTCTAAGTCTGCACTACGCAGCTTTTCTAAGACATTCTGCCAGCGATTTGTCGGTTTTCCCCGCATCATCGCTCCCACCATTGACAATGCCAATGGCAAATACCCACATTCCCTCGCTACCTGTAAAGACGTTTCATGAAACATATCTACGGCTTGATTTGCCCAATCTGCCAATAAAGCTAAAGCCTGTTTCTCACTTAAAAGGTTGGAATTGTAATATGGAACGACGAATATCGTCTGGACGCACTGCCCAATTTGACTCTATGATAAATTGCTCGCGATATTTTGACAATTGCAACGCTTCTTTAATCTCGCGCACTTCCTCATCTAAACTTAGATGCTTCGTCGATGTGGGATTTGCTGCCAAAATCAAGATTTTTTTCACGGTTCATATGCCTATTTTAAGGGGTAAGCGCTGCACAAATAAAATTTAGGTTATTCTAGCCCGAAAAATTTTCCATAAATTCTAAGTAATTAGCCCTAAAGATACAAACAAAAGGTTTATTGTTGTGTATGCTTTGTCACTTACTGTCTTAGCGGTGCATTTCTTGGAGTCTTTATGGAACGTGCTATTTCCTTTTTAGGAATCTTAGTTTTTATTGGTATATCTTATGGGTTATCGAACAACCGTCGTGCTATCCGTTGGCGAACTGTGGTGTGGGGGTTGGGTTTGGAGTTTGCATTTGCGCTGCTGATACTCAAGGCTCCCGGTGGTTTGCTTTTGTTCAAGTCTCTAGGGGATGTGGTAAGCAATTTTTTATCATTCTCTGACGAAGGTGCTAAATTTGTTTTTGGCTCAAATTTTAAAGACCATTTATTTGCCTTCCAAGTCTTACCGACAATAATCTTTTTCTCTGCCTTTATCAGTGTGATGTACCACTACGGTATTGTGCAGTGGGTGGTGAATGGGCTGGCGTGGGTGATGATGAAGACAATGAAGACATCCGGGGCTGAGTCTTTATCTACTGCTGGCAACATTTTTTTAGGCCCAACTGAATCCCCGTTATTGGTGAAGCCTTTTGTCGCAATGATGACACAATCGGAACTGTTTACGGTGATGACAGGGGGATTTGCAACGGTTGCAGGTGGAGTACTGGGAGCATACTTATCATTTGGATTACCCCCAGAACACTTAATTGCCGCATTTTTTATGACTGCCCCTACAGCATTGGTGGTTTCAAAGTTGCTTTACCCAGAAACAGAAGTATCCGACACCGTTGGTAAGGTAAAGATGGAGATGAAAAGCAATTACACGAATGCCATTGACGCTGCAACTACTGGGGCAATCGACGGTGTACAGATGGCAGTGAATGTGGGTGTCATGATTATCGCTTTTTTGGGGTTGTTGGCGGCCGCGAATGCGCTTTTGGGGTGGTTGGGGGCATTTGTCCGTTTGCCGCAGTTATCTTTGGAGTGGGTGTTATCTTTTGTCATGGCTCCTGTAGCGTGGTTGATGGGTGTACCTTTGGCTGACTGCGGACAAGTAGGGGCGTTGTTGGGTAAAAAGACTATCCTGAATGAGTTTATCGCCTACGCAGATTTGGGGAAACTAATTCAAGAAAATAAACTTTCCAAACGCGCGGTGATTATTGCAACTTATGCACTATGTAATTTTGCGAATATCGGTTCGATTGGGATTACCATTGGTGGAATTACGGGGATGGCGCCAAATCGCCAGCACGATTTGGCACGGATGGGTGTTAAGTCTATGATTGGTGGATTGTTGGCTGGTTTTATTACCGCTTGTATTGCAGGGATATTGATTTAGTTGATAGTTATTAATTGTTGGTTGTTGGTTGAAAAACTACTAAGGTATTTTTGAATAACCTAGTATCCAATTGCGTGGCTGCTCTAACTGTGAACCCTTACCTTGGGAAATCAGCCAAAAAGCAGCCCGAGTTGGGAATAATGCTTTCATCAGGTAGTATCCAGGTTTGGCATAAACCCCCTCAGCAACGGTAGTACCGCCAAAACCCAAGATTCCGCAATAAGTGCCAAAACCGGATATCGAGACTTTGAATAAGCGATCGTTTAGATGTCCACCGGGAATCATGAAAATGGCGTAGACATGATGCTCTCCCTGCCAAGGGTTGACTACTACTTTCTCGGGATTTATATAATATTTTTGATGTGAGGCATTAAATCCTGATTTGCTGCAAGTGGTTAGCTGATGCGATCGCTCGGATAAATAAGATAAGCCCAGTATCCCAATTAAAGTTATAACAAATAATATGTAAGCAATATTACGTTTACGCACTATAATATAGACCAATATTTTTCTTTAGTTATAACGTTTACGTACAGCCTGAGCATAGACTATGAGCAGGCGATCGCGGGGCGTGAAATTTGCCAGCCCAGTTAAACTAGTCGTAAAGCCGATTACTCCTGTATTGAGTAATTATTGACCTATGATTACTACCCCAAATGTCACCCCTAAACGTTTTACAATAGATGACTATCATCGCCTCATTGAATTGGGGTTTCTGACAGAAAATGATCCAGTAGAGTTGATTCGTGGAGAACTAATGCAAATGGTATCAAAAGGAACACCTCACACTGTTTGCAATACTTCTTTGATTTACGAAATCACGATTTTACTCCAAACGCAAGCAATAGTCAGAGGACAGGAACCTATTATCCTACCTCCCAATAGTGAACCAGAACCGGATTTAGTTATTGCACGTAATCAAAGCGATCGCTACTTGTCAGGACATCCGAATCCATCCGATATCTTACTAGTCGCTGAGGTGTCGGATTCTACACTAAAATACGATCAAGAATCAAAATTACCGCTCTATGCTGAGTCTGGAATTTCTGATTACTGGATATTTAACTTAGTCACAAATTGTTTGGAAATTTATACAAAACCATATCAAGATTTACAAGGCAATTTTAGTTACGCCAGCAAGCAAGTATTTTTACCGAATACTATTATTTCTCTCCCTGGTTTCCCTGATTTGTGTCTTGATTTATCTAGAGTATTCCCAGGCTATTATAAACGTTAATATTTACCAAACTGGGCTTAATTCTAATACAAACCCAGGTAAAATACCTTCTCCACTTAACATTACAGGGTTGTTTAATTCTTCTACGGCAGCGTTGGGACGGTAAATATAAACTTTGCGGTTAACTCTATCAATCAACCAACCCAAGAGAGTACCATTTTCTATATACTCCTCCATTTTACTTTTTAAAACCTTCAACCCATCTGATTCGGAACGTAATTCAATGACAAATTCCGGACAAATGGGAGCGAATTTTTTACGTTGTGCTGGGGGAATTACCTCCCAACGTGCCTTTTTTATCCATGCTGCATCAGGGGAACGGACTGCACTGTTAGGTAATGTAAACCCACCGCTTGAACCAAACCCGACACCTGTATTATCTTGTTTTGTCCATATACCTAATTGCACGATTAAATCAAAGTTACGTTGGTCGGTTTCCGAACCCGTGGGAGACATAAATATAACTTCTCCAGTTGCCTTGCGTTCGATACGGAAATTTTTGTTAAGCTGACAAAAATCATAAAATTGCTCATCTGTCAGCGTCACAATGGGATGAAATTGTACCACCATTGGATTAATTTCCCCTGCAAATGGAAGTTGTGCGGTCATATATCCCCTTCCCGATTTTATTGATATTTTTGATCGGCTTACCTTTATTTTAAATTTGCCCTCACTAGTACAAGAAGGCAGAAGTAAGAAGGCAGGAGGCAGAAGGCTCAAAATATTGAAATATAAGCTTTTTCCTTCAAATTAATGGTTACCTTATTTACGCCGTACTGTACTAGTACTTTGCCACATAAATTCTAAGAGGTAAATGATTGAACCGCCCGGTTCAATATAAAAAAATAAGGGCAACTCTGAAATCTTCCAGAATTACCCCTACTTTTAAGAGCTATGAGTTTTATTCCTAACTCCTAACTCCTAACTATCAAACCCGTTTGGCTTGAAGTTAGAACACTTCTTCCTCCTTCCTTCTTCCTCCTTCCTTCTTCCTTCTTCCTTCTTCCTTCTTCCTTCATTAAATAGGAGCAAAGGCTGCAGTTTTGACATCGTTGTTACCGAGCAATTCTTGCAATTCTTCAGCATCCACAGTTTCCTTGTCAACTAGCATTTGCGCGAGCTGATCGAGAATGTGACGGTTACCTTCCAACACCTCTTTGGCGCGTTTGTAGGCGACATCCACGAGTTTGCGGACTTCTGTGTCGATTGTAGCAGCGGTTTCTTCAGAGAAATCACGGTCTGCCATGACATCGCGACCAAGGAACATATTGCCTTGCTGACGACCGAGGGCTACAGGACCTAGTTTGTCGCTCATCCCAAACCGGGTAATCATCTGACGTGCCACACGGGCTACTTGTTGCAAGTCGTTAGAAGCACCTGTGGTAACTTCATCTTCACCAAAGATGATTTCTTCGGCAATCCGACCACCCAATGCTACTGCCATCTGATTTTCCAGATATGCACGGCTGTACAAACCAGTGTCCATCCGGTCTTCGCTAGGGGTAAACCAAGTTAAACCGCCTGCACGACCGCGAGGAATGATGCTAATCTTTTGTACGGGGTCGTAGTCTGGCATCAAAGCACCAACTAAAGCGTGACCTGCTTCATGATAAGCTACTAATACTTTGCGTTTTTCGCTCATCACGCGGTCTTTCTTCTCTGGACCTGCTAACACGCGGTCAATCGCGTCGTTAATTTCGTCCATTGAAATTTCGGTCAAGTTGCGACGTGCTGCCAAAATTGCGGCTTCGTTTAACAAGTTGGATAAGTCAGCACCTGTGAACCCAGGAGTCCGACGAGCAATTTTGTCCAAGTCCACATCTTTACCCAAGGTCTTACCACGGGCATGAACTTTCAGAATTTCACTGCGTCCAGCGTAGTCGGGACGGTCTACCACAACTTGACGGTCAAAACGACCGGGACGCAATAATGCTGCATCCAATACGTCGGGACGGTTGGTAGCAGCAATAATGATAATGCCGGTATTACCTTCAAAGCCGTCCATTTCCGTGAGTAACTGGTTGAGGGTTTGTTCTCGCTCATCGTTACCACCACCTAAACCTGCACCCCGTTGACGACCTACAGCGTCAATTTCATCAATGAAGACGATACAAGGAGCATTTGTCTTGGCTTGCTCGAACAAATCGCGGACACGGGACGCACCCACACCCACAAACATTTCTACGAACTCAGAACCAGAGATGGAGAAGAAGGGTACACCTGCTTCACCAGCTACAGCACGAGCCAATAGGGTTTTACCAGTACCTGGAGGCCCAACTAACAGTACACCTTTAGGAATCTTTGCACCAACTGCGGTGAAGCGATCGGCGTTTTTCAAAAAGTCTACAACTTCGTTGAGTTCGAGTTTGGCTTGGTCAATACCAGCTACATCCCCAAAGGTTACTTGGGTTTGTGGCTCCATTTGGACTCTGGCTTTAGACTTGCCAAAGTTCATTGCTTGGCTGCCAGGACCATTCTGAGCACGGCGCAGCAAGAAAAATAAGCCTACAAGAAGCAATACTGGGAAAAATAAGCTACTGAGTGCCTTAAACCAAAATCCTTCGTCCGTTTGAGGCAAAACAGTGATATCAACACCGTTATCGGTAAGAGTATTAATCAGTTGTGGGTCATTGACCAAGGTCACTACTCTCTTTTCGCCACTTACTGGGGTGACAAGAGCTGTTGACCTATCGGCACTGATACTGATTTTTTCTACTTTCCGAGCTTGTACTTGTTGAATAAAGTCACTGTATCGCCATTTTTCTGCGGTTTGGGGTTGCTTCTCAAAGAAAGCTGTTCCCAAAGCAATCACTACAATAAACAGCAGCGCGTACAGCCCCGCATTTCTCCATCGTTTATTCACTGAGGTCAATCCTCCTAATCTTTTTTCTGTGTAAGGGTTATTTAAGAATTATGTTAACTTATTTTAAGGTATACCAGATTGCCGTGCCTTCATGCTAGAAAAAGTTTCCGCAGTTGCTGAAAACCCGGATGGTAGGCATTATATTGTAGCTTTGTTGAGGAGTTTCCTGTTGGCTGGATAACCGTATGAATTGGGATAATTTCCACTACGCTGTTTGTGTAGGCGATCGCTTCAAATCTTTTGACTAGCTCTAACGTCCAGGGTTCCTGATTCACCACCACTTGCTGCATATCCAGCCAGTTAATAATTTGCGATCGCACAACTCCCGGCAATATTCCTGCTTCTAATGGAGGTGTCCACCAATTTCCCAAATACCATCCCCAGAGGTTACCCGTACTTGTTTCTAACCAATTTCCGCTCGAAGAAACCAAAATTCCTTCTTGAGCATTTAATTTTTTGGCGCTATTGAGAGCCAACCAAGCACTCAGGTAATTACCCGTTTTGTGGTTGGGTAGGCTGCGCTGAAATTCTATATCTGAGACAGCCGCCACTATACCATTAGTTTGCTTTTCTGTCAAGTCAAAAGGCAATAACCTGCCAGTTATCCACTCGCGCCCATCGGGAAAAATTGTAATTCTGAGGACGGGGAAGTGCTGCAAGATTAATTCTGCACCTTGACGTAAGTGCCTCTCATCTGGTATGGACCAGCCAAAAGTTTGCAAGCTCGATTTTAGGCGATCGCAGTGTGCCTGCCAATTGGTTAAACTGCTGTCGAGTTTGTTTTGATAAACTCGCAGTGTTGTGAAAACAGTCGCTCCATAGAGTAAAGCGGGGTCATCAATTGCTAACTCTAAGCTTTGGGACTCGATTAATTTACCGTTGTACCAAAAAATAATTACCTACTCTTGGTATAGGAGAAGGAAGAAGGAAGAAGGAAGAAGGAAGAAGGAAGAGGTTTATATATGTGGATACAGAACCCAACTCAAAACGAGCGACCTGTTTCTTGTCTTTGTATTAAACCCCCACAAGGAAGCGGATAAAAACAAGAGTCAAAATCCAGAGCAAATAACAAAATCATTTTTCAGCGAATTCTCATCTGAGATTAATTTAATTATTGGCAAAGACATTTATATTATTGTTAGAGACGACTTTTATGAGTTGAGATGACGGTTAAATTTCAATACTTGCTAACATAAATTATATAGTATTCCCATCCAGTCAGTTTATATTTATTAGTATTATTGATTATCAAAACTTTCCAACGTACAAACCACAGCCAAAACAGTGAAGCAAATCAGAAAAAATTGGAAAATTATTGACCCATTCTCATTACGCATACGCCTGACAATTGGTATTGCGGCATTTTCCGCTTTAGTATTAGGTAGTCTTGCGACATGGACTAGTTGGAAAATGCAGCAAATTTTGATTGATAGTCACAAGCACAATATTCAGCAAATTGCCGAGCGTTTACCACATGATGTGGAAATTTATAGCGAAATGATGCAACCTGAAACTGGGTTGCTTCGTGGGATGAATAATTTGGCACATACCAACACATTTTTATGGTCAAAAAGTCCTGATAATAAAGTTTTGGTAAAATCTGCCACTTTCAATTCGTTATCTGATTCTACGGTGGCTGAGTTAATGTCCCTCACCAAGATGTCAATTAAACCCCAAGTTTACAAAGTTAACCAAAGATACTTTGTTTTGAGTGGCTGCTCTTTACAAGTACGGGGTAAACTACTGGGTAAGCTGTTTGTGGCGCAGGATATTACTCGTGAGCAGACGACGTTTCTAGCAATGGTGCAAAGTTTAGGTGTTGCCAGTGTTTTGGCAATTACCATTATCACAATTGCGATCGCATTTTATATCAAGTATTCTTTGCAACCTCTACGTCAACTAAGTCAAATGACTTCTGCCATTTCCCCAGAAGATTTAGGACAAACGCAATTATATCTTGATAATGCACCCAGCGAAGTTAAAGAATTAGCTCAAACTTTAACTATGTTGTTATCCCGCCTTTCTCAATCTTGGGAGCAAGAGCGCGAGTTTGTCAGTAACGTTTCCCACGAGTTACGCACACCTCTAACTATTGTACATGGTTATTTGCAAAGCGTCTTGAGACGGCAGAATAACTTAACAGAAACTCAACAGGAAGCTTTAGAAACCGCCGCATCGGAAGCGGAACGCACTATCCGACTGTTACAAGACTTACTTGATTTGGCACGGGCAGATAGCGGTTATTTGCACTTTCAAATGAAATCTTGCGTGCTAAATGACTTGGTTGAAGAAATCGTGGTGATGCCTCAAAAGTATAGCGATCGCGTAATTACAATCGAGTCAACAGCTTACCCAATTGAGGTGAAAACAGACTACAACCGCTTCAAACAAGTATTGCTAAATTTAATCGATAATGCTATTAAGTACTCGGAAGCTGATACAGCGGTGGTTTTGAAATTAAGTCAAGCGAAAGACAAGGCAATTCTTCAAGTTTGCGATAAAGGGTATGGTATTCCTTTGCAACACCAATCACGTATTTTTGAGCGATTTTACCGCATAGATGAATCTCGCACTCATGCTACTGGGGGTTGTGGTTTGGGATTATCGATTGTCAAGACACTTGTAGAGGGTATGGGTGGTAGTGTGAGTGTGCTATCAAAGTTGGGAGAAGGGAGTGTGTTTACAATCAGCTTACCTGCTGTGTGTTAGTAGACCATTTTAAAAGTTTTGAGGGGTACCCGACGATTTTGCCCCCTGCCCCCAATTCTGGGGGTGAATAAAATTAAAATTCAAAATCCCCCAAGTATGTTCAACTTTGAATTTTCTTATCCCCAGAATTGGGGGTAGGGGGCTTCCTGACTACAACCCTCCAAACCACTCATAACCTTGATCCTCCCAGTAGCCCTTCGCAGGTGATAAATTGCTAACCAGCTTAATCTGAGTCACCCACTTGCTTTGCTTGTAGCCCAGTTTAATTGGGGCTGCTAGGCGTAAGGGTGCACCATTATCAACAGATAATGGTTGTCCATTCTTCTGATAAGCCATCAAGGTTTGGGGATGTACCGCAGAGGCAAGATCCCAACTTTCGTAGTAACCATCTGCCGATTTAAAGTAGACATAGCGAGCGCTTGACTTTGGTTGCACCAGCGCTACTAAGTCTCGCAATCGCACACCCCCCCATTGAACGATCGCCGCCCAGCCTTCAACGCAGATATGGCGAATTACCATCGAAGTCAGAGGCAGCTTTTGGATATCTGCCATAGTCAATTGCATCGGATTATTAACCTCACCATCAATTATCAAGCGAAACTGCACTGGGTCAATATTAGGGGTGAAGTCGAAGGTGTTGATTAGTAGGCTATCTGGTTCAATGGCACTGACCGGAAATTCAGGTACAGGCTTTTGAGTTAGCAGGAGCGACTGCATACTTTGGTTTAGTGGTTCAGATATTTGCCCGACAGTGCTTGAGAACAAACTCGAACTACAGCCACCTAGAAATAAGCTGACTCCTGAAAGTCCAGATAATTGCAGTAAAGTGCGACGGGATAGGTTGCGTTTGGGAAGAATCAAACTCATATAATATTTGGGATGGATAAACGCAGAGGGATGCGAAGGTAAGCGCAGAGTCACGCGGAGTCTTTGTTGAAAATTTCGCTACGAAGTTATGAAATTGCTTACTTAAATGCTATAGAAACATCGATTTAATGAGACGCAAACTTCCCACTTTCAAGGCAAGTAAGGAATGAATCAGTGTAAACAGCAAGACCGTCGGGACAGTAATAAAGTGAACAGTGCGAAGAGTCTGCCAACTGCCAAACAGTCCAGAAATCCAATGCAGTTGGGCTGGCTTGTACATGGCAAGACCGCTCAAGATTGCTAGCAGTAGGACTGGAATAATCCCAGTGTAGATTAACCGATGCCATGCGTAGTTTTTACGCTTTGGGTTCTGACTTACTTGCAACGCTTTCAGGTCACTGTTACTGACAAATCGACGCTGCCAACGACGGGTGACAAAAATATAGAGTCCATAGCACAGCAAGTTCAGCGAAAAGAGCCACATCGCAGCAAAATGCCAGTTCCTGCCACCTCCCAGCCAACCTCCCAGCAACAGAAAGCTAGGAAAATGCCAACCCTCACGTCCACCAAACACGGGATTGGCGTTGTAGATTTGCAATCCGCTGGTAATCATCAACATTAGGCTGATGATATTAATCCAGTGAAAAGTCTTTGCGAGGAACGTCTGACTCGGTGTGGGAGGGGCTTTGCGTTTAGAAGATGAAGTCATAGCTTTTCACAGAGATAAATTTGGAAACAGTGGAGCAAGCCAAAGCTGCACCTGGACATCCCAACCTAGAAGAATAGCAATTGCTGTTGCCACGATCGCCACACCACCAAAGCGGTGCAACGCTGCACTATGTTTGCGAATATCAAGCAATCGTCGGCTGAGTACCCGTCCACCATAAGCGATCGCAAGTAGAGGCAAAGCTGCTCCGATTCCATAAACAAGCAGCAGCCCAAAAGCACTTACAGCTTGGTGTTTCACTGCGGCCAGCACCAAAATACTTCCTAAAACAGGTCCTGCACAGGGAGTCCACAGCAGCCCCAACTGAGTCCCCAGCCAGAACTCTCCTAAAAGTCCTATTCTTACAGGTTCTTTAATCCAGTTGCTGAGAGGAAAATAGCTGAATAATCGATAACTCCAGGTTGGGAAAATTGCCACCCACCCTAAAAACAAAAGCAAAGCGACAGCGAAGTTACGCAATATATTAGCCAAGCTAGTAAACCAGCTAGCTGTCACCCCAAGCAGACTGCCGAAAAGAGCAAACCCACCGACTAATCCTCCGACCAACGCAACTGGACCATAAGTATGGGATTGGAGCGATCGCCCCATTAATACGGGCAAAATCGGTAAGATACAGGGTGAAAGTACAGTCAGAACTCCCCCCAGTAAGGCAAGACCTATTGATATAGAATTTGTCACTGTTTTAAGGGTATTGATTATTTCTTCACTCAGCACTACCCTTGAATTATTTTATTCTCCTCCAGAATTGGGGGTAGGGGGCTTGATAATTTTGATGGGTAAAAAAAAGTACTACTACCCCAATAACTGGCGGATAGTCTGCTCCGTTTTGTCATATGCTCCTTCTCCAATATGGTCATACCTCAAGAAGCCCTGACGGTCTGCCAAAAAAAGGTGTGGCCAATACTGATTTTCGTAAGCGTTCCAGGTTTTATACTCGTTATCGACCGGAACTGGATAGGTAATTTTGTGTTGTTGTAGTGCTTTTTTTATGTTGTTCGCGTCTCGCTCAAAGGCAAACTCGGGTGTGTGGATGCCGATTACCTTGAGTCCCTGCGCTGCATATTGCCGATGCCATTTAGTGATGTACGGCAAGGTACGTTGGCAGTTGATACAAGCAAATGTCCAAAATTGTATCAGTACAACGCTGCCTTTCAGGTCAGAGGTTGACAAAGGAGCAGAATTAAGCCACTGACTAATACCCTGAAACTCTGGCAGACTTTTGTTTACCGGGGGATTGACTGCAATAATTTTGGAGGCTTGGGTATTGTTAGAATTGGCAACGGTGGGATTCGGGGCATTCACTTTTCCAAAACTGGAAAAAGCTGTTTTAGCTGCACCGATTCCTAAAACTCCTAACCCAAAGTAAAAAAGCAACTGACGCCGTTGAAGCAAGTTTTTATTCATAATGAGTGTGGAAATTGCTTAAAGGCATTCACGAAGAAAGAAGGAAGAAGTACCCACATGAGTACTCATGTGGGATTGAAACAAGGACACTGTTTTTCTTCTCTGCGAGACACTACGTGAACGCGCTACAAAGGACTCGAAAAACATCTTTTTTTTTACTGAAGCTTTCAACTTACGAACGCGCATTTTTATTAGCTATTCCTTCTTCCAACTTCGGTCTTTACTTCAACATCATTTGTAAAGAAAAGATGGTATGGCGGTTCTGGTCACCGCCATCAAATAGCAGTTAGGGCTTGGTGGTGGGGGTAGGTGATTGCTTCATAGCATCGCCAGCTTTATCTTTACCCATAGCACCACCACCCATAGCATCGCCAGCTTTATCTTTACCCATAGCATCACCACCCATAGCAGGAGAGGCTTCAGGAGCAATCTGATTATTGCTTGCAGGATTGCCAGAGCAGGCAGTGAGACTGGCAGATAAGGTCAAACCAGCAATTAAACAAAGTATTTTCGGGTTCATCGTTTTTTATCCTTATAGATGGGTGGTTATTTTTGTTTTGAATGGGGACAAGTAACAGGCAGATTCTATTAAGGTTTTTTGGGTAAAGAAGGTGCCTGAATTGTGCAAGGTTTAGTTTGACATTGTTGCTCGTATAATTGATTTACATAATGTTCCTGCCAACTGAGGGGAACTTCCAATAATGACCGCGTGCCTGTGATTCCTTGTCCGATAAAAAGTAAAAGGGCAATGCAGTTTAGAGCGATGTGAACCTTGCGCCAGCGATTTGTTTTGTCTTGGTAGATATCCGGCAAAATAGCTAGAGAAAAAATCATCAACAGAGCCGCAGTTAATCCGTAATAATAGTGAGAGATATACCACTGGTCGGTTTTACGGTATATACCATCCTGGCAACCAAGCACCACCAAACCTATCCCAGTGAGTGTCGCAAAAATAGCCCGCCAGCGCTGTTCTCTAGCTTTATAGAGTAAACCGAAGGAAGCGATAGTAGCAGCCAACAATAGCGCTATAAAGACAACTTGGAATGGTGCTTTCGTCCAAACTTGTTTGTCTAAAATATTACTGAAAATATCGAAAGTGAAAGCCACTAGAACAATACCTACAACAGAGCCAGTTAACCAACGACCTAACTGCACATGTTCTTGCCCCACAACTGGGGGAATTTTACTCTTACCTGAAGATTTAGTTTCTAGTCTGCGCTGACGAGTTTGAAGAGCGCGGTTGACAACGATACCAATTAACGGGAAGACTACAATCACAGCGATCGCTGGATGCAGCAGTAAGAGCGCATCTTTCAATTCCATATCAAACCTCAGTGTTCTTGTTGGGATGGGTAAGAGCGTGGGGTATTATTAGGCGAGAGCGTACAGCACACTCTATTGAGTGAGTTCGCCATGTACTACCCCTTTTGACCGTGCGATCGCTAAATGCTAAATGCATCAAACTCAAACGCCATACCCCAAAAACAATCTGCTAGTTGTAATTACTTCACTTCACTAGGTGCAAATGCAGTGACTTTACCTTTCTTAATGGCAACTATTACGTCGTATGTGGCACAGTAAGAAAAAGTGATATTATTTTTTTTGTTGTAGAGGTTGACTACCATACCTGCACCACCAGGTTGGACAGCGATTGGCTCAAGGTCACCAAAAAAGTAACGTCGTAGTTGGTCACCACTGCCAAACTGTCCCTTGCTCTTGGTCAGCATTTCAACCTTTTGTTGGATAGTCAAACCTGTACTATCTTTCATTTCTGGTTTCATTGCTTGGGCTGATGCTTGAACCAGTGAAGGATTAAAAAGTTGAACTGGAGCATCCCAAACAGTTACCATACCAGCGAGAGCAACAGTTGCAAGCAGTGAATTGAATTTCATTGGATAATTCCTTATGTTTTTTGGTTGGTTCATCTCGACTGCTCACAGCATCTCAGTTACTACTGAAGCCTATCTGAAACCAAGACATGATTTTTATGAATTTATCCTTTGAGAAACTTCATTCTAGACTCAGCGTTTTCTCAGGTAAGCGTGCAAAGTTTTTAACTAGTACATTACAGCGTAAGTCTACCAACCATTTTTATTCCCCCCTTTCTCCCTTGTCCTCCTTGTCCCTTTAGCAATTGAGGTATGAATTACCCTCACCCCCAGCCCCTCTCCCCAAGGGAGAGGGGAGCTTTTAATTCTTGTCCCCTCTCCCCAAGGGAGAGGGCTAGGGTGAGGGTAAATTTAGCAATTCATACCCGGATTCAGCAACGCCGAAGCGTGACTTATACAACCGCAACCGTGGCCTCAAGTATCGGGGATCTCGCAGCTCATCAATTGCTCGTAGTCTTTGCGGGTGTCAATATCGATCGCACCATCTGAGAAAGAAATGGGAAACACATCGTCAGGGTATTTCATAATAACTTTTTTTGCCCCCTGAGCCTCTCTTAAGCTCGTAAGCTCAGAGAAAAATCTGCGGCTAAATAAAGCTGGTACCCCTAATGTTCCTGCATACTCAGAAGCAACAATCGGTTTACCAGTGGAATGATATGCGGACACTAGCTGATTAATAATTTCAGCAGATACAAAAGGCTGGTCGCAAACTAATAGGACTACTGCTTCTATCTTGTCATCGAAACCGTTCAGTGTCTGAATACCAACTCTAATTGAAGCACTCATCCCTTCATTCCATAGCGAGTTTTCTACAACTTGCACGGGGAAATCACTAAGTTCTTGTTGTATCTCTTCGGCATAAGCTCCCAGAACTAATATTATAGGGCAGCATACTGAGGCAATGGCAACTTCTACTGTATGTTGGAGAAAATTACGTCCTTGATAGGGTAATAGTTGTTTGGGTGTACCCATGCGGGTTGATGCTCCTGCGGCCAGAATAATGATGCCGATACGGGTTGAATTCATATGGATGTAACGACTAAGTAGACAGCGGCGTAAATATGCCTACCATTTAGGACTTGAATTTAGTCCTCTTTAAGAGGAATGAGCGCTATTAGACAGCGGTTTATAACCGCTGGAGGGTTCGGTATTCACAATAATATCTTCACTTACGCCGAGTGGTACTAGTACCCCACCAAGCCAAGTTTGCGGGGTTTATGGTAACCTCTAAAATAGAATGTAAAAATCATCACTGCTATTGCTCTGGTACATCGATTCATGTCCCTACCCGCTCTTAGACTATAAGTCTAATTCATGAAAAACTGTCAGGGATCAAAACGGATTTGGATGTTTGGCAGCAGGTGAGTGTAAGTACGGATTATACAGATAGTAACAGTGAGGTAATGTTGGGTAGCTAATACCAGTTTTCTTTAAAGGCGAAGGAAGGATTTCAGGTTCAGTGCGAAAAAGCTCCCCAACAAGCCGTTGGAACGGTCGATGAAGTCTTTGCTTCTAGCGTTTCGGTCATATCTGTCACCGTTCAACTTTTTCGTTAAAATCTACTGCGTACCCTTTACTACACTACTTATGTCAGATCAATCTACACCAGAAATCGAACTGCTCCGCGCGGCCTACGCGTCCTTTAACGCGCAAGACATTGACGCCACCCTCGCCCTCATGGCTCCGGACGTGACCTGGCCGAGAGCATTCAAAGGCGGTTTTGTCCGTGGATCTGAAGAAGTCCGCGCTTACTGGACGGAGCAATGGAGCGAGATCAACGGGCACGTGGAGCCGGTGACTTTTCACCCGGAGGAGGCCGGACGTATCTTGGTCGAAGTGCATCAGGTTGTGCGCGACCTGGCTGGAGCCGTTCTTGCTGATGAGCACGTCGGTCATCGTTTCACCATTGCGCAGGGCTTGATTCAAGCCATGGAAGTCTGTCCGCTTCCATCGTCCGGCCACACAGCCTAACACGGCGATCGAGCGAACGCTTCAGGGCTGCACCCTGGTTCCGTTCTTCACACCAACAGGTGCCCTAAAGCGTCGCTCAGCTTTGATCCGTTAGCCCTCATGTCATCGGTAGGAAGTGGTTGAGAAATACTCTGTTGGTATTCAAAGTCAAGTTGTTCTGAGATGATCAGTGAGGCGAGTTATTTGAATGTTGGTGATGACGACTACTTCCCAACTTCAGACGAATACTTATTGCAAAAGCATCGCTTTTCTAGGTGAAAGTTTGACTAGGGCTGCACTGGATTCCCAAAGTTCAGTCGCTTGCTTTTCGTTGTAAGATTCATCAGAAGATTGCACTTCCTCCAGTCCATCGAAATACTTACCTGTGACATTATCCAGTGAAGGATCGAGAATGAGTCTAGCAAGAGCACTGCCCATCGCTTTAGAATCTTTTGCTTTCTCCAGAACCGTCCGTGAAATAGTTGTACTGAAAGCAGAAAGTTCTGCTTGACTATAGTCGCGACCCAATTGCGTGTCGAGCATTAAGCCTGGGTTGAAAGCATTTACCGTAATCTTCGACTGTTGCTTTTGCAAGCGGCGTGAAAGCTCGTAAGCACAGAGGATATTACAGAGTTTGGAAGTGGTATAGCGTGTCCGCCCCGTGTTTCCGATATCTGTGTCATCAACGTAATCGGCAGGGAATGCGAGGAGTTTTGCATCTTGGTATCTTGGGTGAGGCATTCCCGTGTTGACATCTGGATTGTGGGCGTCGCTACTGACAAAGACGACGCGAGCGCGATCGCTTAAGTGAGGCGAAAGCAGATTGACGAGTAGAAAGTGACCCAGATGATTAACCCCAAATGTCATTTCAAACCCATCTTCTGTGTAAAGTGCGTCTGAAACGATTTGAATTCCCGCATTGCAAACGATCGCCTGCAAAGGTGGGCGTTCTCCATTGATGAAGTCTTGTACGAACTGACGAGCTGATGCTAGAGATGCCAAATCTAGAGCCATACCCTCAATGTATGGGTATTCAGTTTCAGTCATCAAGTTCCGAACTGCTTCGTCCACTTTGGATGGATTTCGACTCGCGATGATGATATGCCAGTCTTGTCCATATCTGGCGATCGCCTCAGCACAGTAATAGCCTAAACCACCGTTTGCGCCTGTAATGATGACCGTTTTGTTGGCTTGGGTTGGATTTTGCATAGTGTTCAACCTGTATATTGAAGAACTATGCCAAACTTAAAGTATAGAGTATACTCCAATGTCAAGCAGTAATCCCAAGCTCCCCAACCTCAGTATTCTATGTTGATTAGTGAACTTTCCCAGAAAACCGGAGTATCGAAAGACACGCTTCGTTTTTACGAGAAGACTGGACTCCTGAACTCAAATAACAAGCGTGGAGAAAATAACTACCGGAACTACGATGATGAAGCTGTGTCGCGTTTAGAATTCATCAAGCATGGAAAATCTCTTGGATTCACGCTCAGTGAAATTAAGAAAGCGATGGATGAATGGGATATCCTTTCACCTGAAGATAAGGCGCAGCTCACCCGCACTAAAATTGCAGAAATGGATGAGAAGATTGTTCAACTACAAGAGTTTAGGTGTCATCTTGCCCTGAAGCTAAAGCGGTTGGAAAGCGAGAGATAACAAGGCGTTGGAGCCGAACATTCAAGAGTTATTGGTTGAGTTGGAGAGATTGTCTGCGGCGGTCTAATAGCATAAGTCCATTAAAATGCAATACGCTTGGTGTTAGCGCAAAAAACCTTAAACTGCGTAGGTTGGGTTGAGGAACGAAACCCAACATTTGGACGGGTTGTTGGGTTTCGCAAGGCCTCAACCCAACCTACGATTCTCCTTAACACCAAGCGTATTGCATTAAAATGGACTAAAAACGATCTTTTTTTGTCGTATTTTTTGTAACTTACAAAATTATAAATCTCTGGTTTATACGCAAGCTGCAACATAGCAGGTAATATCATGTCTGCCTAATTAGTTATAAATCCCCAAGAACCCCTCCCCTTTATCCCTAGAGCGCATGCGGGGAGGGGACGTAAAGCACAGCGTATACGGGGGTGGGGTTGAGTGACTGGCGCAATTATAACTGATTAACCGAACATGATATAAGAAGAAAATCAAGTTATCTTCCCGAACGGCTCCCCTGCTCCCTGTGCCGATCTTCACCCGTCATTTTTGGTCATTTTCAACTAGTACCTTGTCACACGAACTTTGATGGGTAAGAGATTGAACCGCGTTCGCCCTTGGCGTTGCCGTTCGCGTAGCGTGCCCTTTGGGCAAGGCTAGACGCAAAGGACGCGAAGAAAGAGGCTAAGAAGAGAAATTCCAAGAAGTTTCACCCCTCAAAACTTTTGACACGTACCACTGGTGAATAAATCTTATAAAGCCGCATCAAAAATCTGTTGGGCAGTAAGGTTGAGATTGGGAAAGGTAGGGGAAACGATTGGTTTATTACCCCTAAACAAAGTCTTCACATACTCCCCATCCACAAGTTCGCACACAAAAAAAGCAGGTTGCTTGGGGTTGCCGATAAAATCACGTCCCCCCAACCCGGCATAATCTGCAATCCAGTATTCAGGGATACCCATTTCCTCATAATCGGCAAACTTGAGGTGATAATCATCCCGCCAATTGGTACTAACGACTTCGACTACTAAGGGTACAGATGCTGCTTGAGTGACTGTTGACTGTTTTTGAAAAAGAATCTCATTCCCGAGATTATCAAGGTTTAGTAACAATACATCAGGTGAGTAAGTGGATTTAGCAGAAGGTGTTTTAACAAAAGCAGTTTTTGGGATGCGATACGGCAATCCTAATCCCACATACTCGATAGTAATTTTCTCGGCTAAAAATCCAACAACTTTTTCATGGTCTCCAGTCGGGGGTGCCATCTCAATAATTACTCCATTGTGTAGCTCGTAGCGCTTCCCATCATTTGGGAACCACTCGATAAATTCTTCATAGGTTACTAGCTTGGGTAAGGCTTGAGTCATAAAATTTTGTCTCACGCTCACAATTGAACATACTTTGGCATAGCCTGGGAGCAAGTCGGGGCATGGGTTTCGTCTTAATTTTAGCGAAGTTTTGGATACTACTGGACTTTGAACGTTAATTTTTATAATTTTTATAGACGCGAAAGTAATAAAAGAGCGTTAATACACCTCCAAGCGATGCCCGTTAAAACGGGTTAAAAAGCTTATTCAGTAAGCTTTAGCTTACTTAAGCTATTAGCCCGAAATTTATTTCAGGGCGGGATAAGGGTTTTACGAGATAAATAAATGTTGGTAATGACAGGGATTCACAAGAAGTTTTAAGCTATTCCACAAATAAACATTGCATTTTGCTGTTTTTTGGGAAAAATCGTCAAACCCTCTTTCTCCCTGCCCCCTGCTGTCTAAATGTGCAAACTAGATGTGTAACAGTCAATATGAATCGGTTGTTGACGATGCTTTAAAAAGCCTGCAGAACGATTGGCGATTACGGCCTGAATTTCGGCGATGATTGATAGTGCGATCGCCTCTGGTGTATTAGCGCCGATATCCAGTCCGACTGGGCTGTGTAATTTTAATAATTGCTCTTCAGTGTATACCGTCCCATCTGCCTGTAGTTCTTCAAGTAACTGTACAGTCCGACGCTTGGGGCCGAGAACACCCAAGTAGCGCACACAAGAAGGTAGGAGCATTTTCAGAAGTTGTTGGTCGTGAAAGTAGTTGTGCGTCATGACGACGACGACTGTTTGCGGGTGTGGCGAAAAGTACTTGTGTACGGATTCTAGATGGGTAAGAATCACGTCGTCAGCCATGTAAAAGCATTCTGCCGTTGCATCCAAGTTCCGGGGGTCTACAATCGTAACGTGCCAACCAATCTGTTTCGCAAAGCTTGCCACTGGGATTGCATCGTGTCCAGCACCAAAGATAATTAATGGTGTAGGTGGTTCGATAACTTCAATGAAGACTTCAACACTACCTGTTGAGAGTGGATAACTCTTGACAATTGACTGTCCATTCTCAAGGGCTATCTGGGCATCATCAAGAATAGCCGAAGTTAGTTGAAAATCTGCAATCCCATTAATTACCTGATGGCTATGGTTTAGCATCAAGCGATCGCCTCTCAATACCTTTGTCTGACCAGTTACATCAAACACGGTGGCAATAACACCTGTGATGCGATTGCGCAGACAGTTTGCAATAAAATCTAGGTGGGTAGACTCGTCTTTTTGCTCTAAGTGTTCGAGGAGAATTTGTACTAATCCCTTACAGCCAAAGTCAAATCCTAAGACAAGATCGTCCTCTGTGTAGTTTATCAAAGTTGGTTTACCCGGCATCACCTGCTTGCTATACTCAAAAACATCGTTTTCTAAGCAACCGCCGAAGAAGGCACCAAGCATGCGACCATTAGAGGTAATTAGCATTCTCGCACCCGGTTTTCGGTAGGTCGAGCCTTTAGTATTGACGATGGTGGCAAGAATGGCTGGTTTACCACTTTGCTTTTCTGCTGCAAACGCTTCTATAATCTTTTGTAATTCGTTCATAATTCTATAGCGTAGAAAATGACCTTCGACAAGAGCGATTGTTGCCATGTCAGGTCTGTCACAGGATCTTTAATGGGTAAAGACAACAGAGCTAAATCCACGCCACATGCTACAAGTCAGCAGAGCCAAGAAACGCAGTGGCTCCCCAAGTTTGTTCTAGTTTGAATTTTATTCTCCCCTTTGAATTGGGGACTGGGGTTACGGCTGTATTTTGGTGTAAGCTGTGAAATAATCTTTCCTTCGCTTCTTCGCGTCTTCGTGGTTCAAAAAAAAGATATATTTAACCGCGATAGGCGCTTCGCCTTCCCGGAGGGTAGCAACGAAGAAGCGAAGACGAGAATTAAGATTAGGTATTTTGCACTCTTGATTTAGTCACCTTAACAGCCGTAGGGCCGGGGGGCTTCATGTTGCACCCTCACATATTAGGACAGCTTGGGATATCATCGCCCAGCAGCAACCTAGCCAAACTCGGTAACGCTTCTCCGTAGGTTGGATGAATGTGAACCGATCGCTCTAGTAACTGCCATGTAGCCCCCGCTTCCATTAAGGATAGAAAGACATGGACGAGTTCAGCAGCTTCATAGCCCACCAGTGTGGCACCTAATATCTTGTTTGTGTCCTTGTCTACCACCATCCGGTAAAAGCCTAATTCATGCCCCCACTCAATTGCTCGGGCTATTTGAGACATGGGTAGCGTCACGCATTGGGCATTAATCCCCTTTTCCTGGGCTTGTTCAAGGGTCATGCCCACCCGTCCTACTTGCGGTTCGGTGTAGGTGGCATAACCAAGGACGCGATCGCTACGAGTCCGGTTTGTGCCGCACAAAATAGCATATAAGCGTCGGTAATCTTCCCAAGAAACATGAGTAAATGCCGGCTGTTTGGCTACATCACCAATGGCATAAACACCATCACAAGTTGTGTGGAACTGGTCATCGATTTTTACATATCCCTTGGAATCTAACTCAACCCATGTTTTTGCAGTATTCAATGCCTTTGTGTTGGGTTGACGACCAATTGCCACCAACAACGCTTCTCCTTGCAATTCTTCGCCATTACTCAACGTCAGCGTAAACACTCCATCTGTATGGCCTACTTTCTCAACGTTTACATTCAAATGAATCTGAATCCCATCTTCCTCAAACGCATGAGCCAGAACTTCACTAACCTCAGACTCTTCCCGATCGAGGACGCGATCGCCCCGCACGACTAGATGAGTTTGACTGCCCAATCGTGCCAATCCTTGTCCCAACTCCAAGCCGATATAGCCTCCACCAATCACCAGCAAACGGGGTGGCAAAACCTCCAACTCGAAGAAATTGCGATTAGTTAGATAGGGTGTATTTGCTAGACCGGGAATATCAGGAATCAGGGAAGACGTACCAGTATTGATGATGACGATTGGGGATTGTACCGTGACCTCACCACCTGTTACGGTTCGTTCTCCAGTGAAGGCTGCTTCACCACACACTACCCTCACCCCAGCATTGTGCAAACGGTTTTTGACCCCCTGGTGAAAGCTGTCGCGAATGCTACGAACTCGCTGCATAACAGCAGGGAAATCCACATTTACCTGAGCGTGGATACCTAAATTCTTTGCCTTTCGCGCCCGACCTGCGGCATGAGCGGCAGCCAAAAATGCTTTAGAAGGGGTACAGCCATAATTAATACAACTGCCACCTAAAGCATCTCGTTCAAACATCACTACCTGGCGACCTTCCTTGGCGAAGTCACTTGCTAGTGGAATGCCACCCTGACCACTACCAATCACAATTACATCTGCGGTTTCCATGACAGCTTAATCTTTACAACAAGCGCTGCTAAATTGAGTAGTTACAATTCATGTGGCTTGCCTCCCTGCCGGTATTGTAACTACAGGTATTACCCTTCACCGTAGCCGGCTCTCCACAGGGGTAGGAGTACAACGCCTAATGCGTCTACCCTTAAACTCTTATTTCTACCGAAACGGAAGGTGTATCCCTGACGGGACGCTTGCGACTCAGCGCCTATAGCGTACTTGGCGTACTACCCTCCGGGAAGGCGAAGCGCCTATGGCGTCTTGGCGGTTAATTAAATCAAGATTTCTGGCAATTTCTGCGCAAGTCCCATAAATCATCTAAACCTCTAGGAGACCCCCACCAAAACTGTACTCAGTTTGGTGGCAAGAGGAATGGAGTGTTAATTGTGAAACGTCCCTTAAATGATTTTGTGCATTAGCACAAACAATGAGAGGGACAGTTGAACAATTAACTTTTCTTCTATTGTGCATACGAGTAACCATCTTTTTTGTGAATGTGTTTACAGGTTTTGTGACTAATTCCTTGAACTAATCCGTTTTTGGTAGAAATGTTGAAACTTCCGGTTGCACGAGTTGCAATTCTCCCAATATATTCACCAACTTTCTTACCACTTTTAACAACAGCTTTAACGATATCTCCTGTCTGAAAACCAAAGTGAAATTTAGTTCTTGAACAATGACGAAAAGCAAAACCGTATTTATCTGTGCGACACGATTGCCTAGTGCCATGACCGTTAGCTGTAATCAACAATGGTTTAACACCTCTAATAATCAATTTGGGCGTTAATTTACCAACACAAGCTGCATCTAACCAGTGAGTTTTTTCTAGTTTTTGTTGGCTACGATTGAATTTGGTTAAACCACCGGAACCTGTTTCTACGGGTAATTTAGTTGCTTTTAAAATTTCTAACAGCGCAAATCTAGTTGTGTTAACTACTGCTGCATCTGCCAATGGTCTTTTAGCTTGTTTCAAGATTTTTTCTAATCTCGAAGGGTCTTTTTTGAGAAAGTCTTTGATATCTTTAATTCCTTTCTTGGTATTACATTTTTCACAACTCAGAGTCAGATTTGTAATTGAGTTAGAACCTCCTTTTGCTCTTGGATGAATATGTTCTATCTGAAGTGGAACGTCTTTGATACCGCAGTAAACACACTGTCTATTCCACTTGGATAATAGAAATTCTCTAGTTTCATAACCTGCAAGAGTACCTTGCTGATACTCCTTACCTTGAATATCTGGGTTACGCATTAATTGCATATCAAACCGTACTAACTCTTGACTAATTGCTTGAATCAGTGCAACTTTGCGTAGCTTCTCAACCCAAGTTTTGATATTATTAACTCGACTTTGCAAACTAGGAGCGAGCCACCCTTGTGGGCGTGTTCTATTCAAAAATCTGGGTTGCCGATATCTGGTTTTGCGGTTTCTCCTACTACGTCTTAATTGCCTTCTAGAAGTTAAAGCATCTCTAATTGCAAAACCTCTATGTTTCAACTCAGCAGCAAATATAACTTCGCCTGTAGTATCGTTGACTAATGCAATTCCTGTGTTTTTTGCACCAGGGTCAATTTTTAACCTAAGTGGGGATACAGGAGAATCTGGGCGTGATTCTTTGAGAATTAAAGTGAATGGAAAGCGTCTAAAAACTGCTGCTTTTTGGTTTCGTAATAATTGCCTCGCTTGTGCTGAATGAATTGGGTCTAACGCTCTTTTTTCTGAATCAATAACAAATATTTTGGACATAAGTCCCTCCTTTCGGGTAATGTTCGCCTAGTCAATGTTTTAAGAGCTTTTTAGACCTAACACACTACCTCCCAAACGGTTGTTTAATGTTAGATGACAGAGCTACAAACTGGCGTCGCATTTGTAGGTGTCATGACTCAAAAAACGTAGTACTCGAAATACTTAGACGGGTCAACTAGGGCTGTTTTTCAAGCCCCCACTGTACCTGTATTCAGGTCAGTGGTGGGTTGTTGACAACAACTTATCAGGCGTAATCGGTAGATCGCGAATCCGCTTCCCAGTCGCATGGTATACAGCATTGGCCACAGCAGCCGCTACCCCAGTAATCCCAATTTCCCCCACACCTTTGGCACCGATCGCATTAACATAGGGGTCCTTCTCCTCCACAAAATAAGCCTCAATTGCTGGAATATCGGCGTTTACAGGTACGTGATACTCACCCAAATTCGAGTTGACAATCCGCCCATATTTACTGTCGGTAACAGTCTCTTCAAATAGCGCCATGCCTAAACCCATAGTGATGCCCCCAATCATTTGCGATCGCGCTGTCTTCATATTCAAAATTCGTCCCGTACCAAAAGCCCCCACAAACTTTCTCACACGGACTTCTCCCAAATCTGGATCGACACGTACAAGAGCAAATTGTGCCCCAAAGGAGTGCATTGAATACTTCTTATTTTCTTCGTCAAACTGAACATCAAAATTGGCTTCAACTTGCTTCAGATTTTGCCGCTTCAGTATATCTGCGTAACTGTCGCTTTTTTCTTTGCTACTTTTAACAAACACTTGCCCGTCTTCAAAAGCAATTTCTGTATCTGGGATGTTGTACAGAGGCGATCGCTTATCTGCACGGGCAATATCCAGCACTTTTGCCCGTGCAGCTTTTGTTGCGCCGGCAACTGCACTACCCACTGAACCAACTGTCGCCGAACCGCCAGAAACAGGGGCATTTGGCATATTAGTATCACCAAGTTCAAACCGCACCCGCTCGACAGCAACCCCCAACACATCGGCGATAACTTGCGCCATCACGGTTGCCGTACCCGTACCCATCTCATGAGTACCGCTTTGCACCACGACGCTACCATCTTGCATAATTTTGGTCACGGCACTGGCAGGAAAGCGATATACAGGATATGTAGCAGTTGCCATACCCATACCAATTAAATATCGACCATCGCGCATCGAACGCGGTTGGGGGTTGCGCCGCGACCAACCGAATTTCTCCGCACCGAGTTGGTAACATTCCTTCAACGACTTGCTCGACCAGGGGAGCTTTTTATCTGGGTCTGTCTCCGCATAATTGCGCAATCTTAATTCAATCGGGTCTAAATTTAACTTATAAGCAAGTTCATCCATCGCCGATTCTAGGGCATAAGTTCCCGGACTTTCTCCAGGGGCACGCATAAATGTTGGTTGCCCTTTGTTCACCTTCACTACCCGCTGTGAGGTTTCTAAGTTCGCAGTGGCGTACAGCATATGCGTCGCTACGGTGAACGGTTCGACGAATTCCCCTATTGCTTCTTCACAAGTATGGGAAATGCCTTTATGAGCGATCGCTGTCAAACGACCGTCACGTTTTGCCCCAAGGATAATTTGCTGCTCTGTCTCGGCTCGATGTCCAACATTGGTAAACATCTGGTGCCGTGTCAAAACTAACTTCACCGGACGACGCACAGTCCGAGCGGCAATCGCAGCAAGGGGAACGTGCGACCACGTATTACCTTTACAGCCAAACGCTCCACCGATAAAATGGCACACGACACGCACATTTTCTTCGGGAATGCCAAAGCCGATCGCCAAGGTTTTCCGCTCCCCAAATGTAAACTGGGTTGCATCGTATACGGTGAGTTTCTCTCCTTCCCATACAGCAGTTGTGGCGTGGGTTTCGATCGGGTTATGGTTTTCGGTGGGTGTAGTGTAAGTTTCTTCCACCCGCACCTCAGAAGAAGCCAGACCTTGCTCCAAATTGCCACGTGCGATGTCTGCTGGTCGAAACCCAACTGGTCCCTTCGGCATAACCGCTTTTTCCCGTTCCATCTCAGTTACAAACGGTTGCTCATTGTAAGTAACGTCCACCAAAGAGGCAGCGAGGTTGGCGCGTTCCAAGGTATCGGCAACCACAACACCGATATATTGCCCGTTGTGATATATATTGCCATCTATCAAAGGAATCCGGACTTCGGCGGCCGCTCCCCCCTTCATCATCCCTGGCATTTCTTTCAATTTGGGGGCGTTGAGGTGCGTGAGGATAGCGATTACCCCTGGTGATTTTTCTGCCCTACTCGTATCAATGCTCTTGATAGTTCCACGGCTAATAGTGCTGCCAATTAGCACCGCGTGGGCGAGATTTTCCATCGGAAATTCAGCAGAGTAACGTGCCCCACCTGTCACCTTCAAACGTCCATCTACCCGGTTCATCGGTTTGCCGACTGCTTCAGTACTCATGCGATTTCCCCTACAGTAGTGAGTGCGCGGACAACCGCCCGCTTCGCCATTTCAACTTTGAATTTGTTATACTTTTGCGGTTTGGCTTCTTGCACAGCCGCTGCTGCTGCCGCTTTGAATGTCTCCTCATTCGGTTTAGCACCAACCAAAATTTTCTCAGCTTCGAGCGATCGCCAAGGTTTATGTGCCACCCCACCCATTGCGATTCGCGCCGCCTTGATGGTACCGTTCTCAATATCCAAAGCTGCAGCAACCGAAACTAACGCAAAAGCATAAGAAGCGCGATCGCGGACTTTCAGATAATGCGATCGCTTGCCAAAGGGTGAATCTGGTAAATCAACAGCCACGATTAACTCACCTTGTTGCAACACAGTGTCAATTTCCGGTGTGTCACCTGGTAAACGATGAAACTCAGCAATGGGAATTGTCCGTATCCCATTCGCTCCCTGAACGCGAATAGTAGCATCCAGCGCCGCCAGTGCCACGCACATATCAGAAGGATTAGTGGCAATGCATTTGTCACTCGCACCCAAGATGGCGTGAATCCGATTATACCCTTCAATAGCGGCACAACCTGAACCGGGTTGACGTTTATTGCAAGGCATGGAGGTATCGTAGAAGTAATAGCACCGGGTTCTTTGCAACAAGTTACCGCCCACACTTGCCATGTTTCGCAGTTGTGGTGATGCACCTGCAAGAAAAGCTTCGGAAAGTAAGGGGTATCTCTCTTTAATCAATTGATTATTTGCAACATCGCTGTTTTTCGCGAGTGCCCCAATCCGCACCCCCCCTGATATCACCTCAACTTGGGCTAACGGTAATCGGGTAATATCAACAAGCTGTGAAGGTTGGGTGACACCTTCTTTCATCAGATCTATCAAGTTAGTCCCACCGGCGATGAACTTCGCTTCAGTATTACTTGCAACCGTTTGAATGGCTGCACCTTGCTCTGTAGCGCGGGTGTAAGCAAATGGTTTCATGTTAAGAGTTAGGAGTTAGGAGTTGGGAGTTAGGAGTTGGGAGTTAGGAGTTAGGAGTTAGGGGTTACCCCTAGAGTATGGGAGGAGCAAAGAAGCAAATTCAGGGGCTTGTCCCCCGATCCAAGGAAAAAATTCAATTCTCCCCTGCCCCCTGCCCCCTGCTTCTTGGTCACCCCTGTGCAGCGCGAACTTCTTGCACGGCAGCGACTATACCAGGGTAGGCACCGCAACGGCAAATATTACCACTCATACACTCCCTTATTCCTTCATCTGATGTTGGGCATCCTTCTTTTAAAAGAGCCACGGCAGACATAATTTGGCCGGGTGTGCAGTAACCGCACTGAAAACCGTCATGCTTGATAAATGCCGCTTGCACTGGGTGAAGTTCTTCGCCGCGAGCTAGTCCTTCAATTGTGGTAATCTCAGCGTCATCGTACATTACAGCTAGCGACAAACAAGAATTTATTCTTCGTTCGTCAACTAGCACGGTGCAAGCACCACATTGACCGTGGTCGCAACCTTTTTTACTACCAGTTAGCCCAATATATTCTCGTAGGGCATCAAGTAGAGTCACACGCGGTTCAATTTGCAAAGTATGAGCTGTTCCGTTGACTCGCAGGCTCACCTTAATAGTATCTGATGCCGATGTTTGCGCTGTTAGGTTGGGAGTTTTTGTTGGAGTTTGTGCCATAGTAATCCTTCTTCCAAAATTAGCGATCGCCGCCGTTATAGTACTGACAATTATCAATTGACCAAATCGGCGACGTCTGAGCCTCAGTTTCATCTATTGTCCTGTAGATTCTACTCTCAGGATATTAATAGTCAACACTTTTAGAGTATTAACATCCCCGACACAAGCAGCATCAATCCAGTGAGTTTTGGGTAGTTCTAATCGAGTTCGATTAAACTTAGTTT
>JAESGD010000091.1_pt1 | contig 59771 bp, 58 predicted proteins | sample 9269581 | NCBI WGS metagenome assembly JAESGD01 (sample SAMN14515903, study PRJNA621661) | algae metagenome | isolation source: Cyanomargarita calcarea GSE-NOS-MK-12-04C and co-occurring heterotrophs from... | place: USA: Grand Staircase Escalante National Monument, Utah | collected 2007-12-30 | reverse complement strand
TTAGGGACCGCCCCAATTTCAACATCACTCTTCTGTCCCCCGACCGTACGATCATGGAAGGGGAGACGGTTGCCTGGGAGATCGCCGTCTCTGATCCTGCTGAGACGTCGCGTCGAATGAGGATTTCGCAAGGCGACGATAGCTCGGAGCGGAAGGATTTTGTGCTTTCGGCCACCAACGGCGTGACGATCAGGGACGGATACGCCTATATCCCGCAAGGGGTGACCTCTTTCAAGCTCAAGGTGACAGCGGTCGTCGATGGTTGGGGTGCTGATCGCTTCGAGAGGTTTACTCCGGGGAAAAACTTTGCCGAAGGGACTGAAAAACTGGTCCTCAAGCTCTCTGCCAAGGCCGAGGAAGCAAAAACCCTGAGCGTTACGATCAAGGAATCCGAACGTAGGACGGTACGTCTCATTCTGAAGTCGATGGTGCCAGGTGTCTATGGCAACCAGTGGGTGTTCCAACACATGAATGATTCGAAGTGGTGGCATGAACTGAAAAAAATTAATGTTCTAAAGCACGTAGGCGAGGATGAGATCGATGATTTTTTTGGTCCGTTAGGACGAAGGATCGTGAAAAAAGATCAAACGCTGGGAGAGTATTCTTTCAAGCTAAAGGAGATTGCTGAACGCCGATATGAACAATATCAGACTGACATCATATTCATCGGCGATAAAATGAATGATGTATACTCAAGATACTTGTCAACTAACACGGTGGTAGGTGTGAGTGGTTCCAGTTCTGGCATGGTTTCAGCGACGGAATATTTGCGGGATGTTTATAAACTGTTGAAAACCACAAGCCTAGATATCGTAGGTTATGAGGAAGTTTTGAAGAACGCCGACAAGAGTGTTACAGACACAAGTGTTATGGGCAGGCTTTCAAAAACACTTAAGATCCTTTCGAAAGCGGACCTGCCGATAAACACGTACGATCAACTAAGGGATGCAGCTCTAAGCTTTCAAGACAGCATGTCAGACGCTATTGCTGAGATTAAAAGAGACATGAACTCGTTTATGGCTCAGCACAAAGCCGCAAAAAAATCTGAAAGTGTGCAAGCAATGGCGGCACTTATTTCACAGATTATCGGTGGAATGGGCATGATCATGGCAAGCGGCTCAGCTTCTTTTGGTGCCGGTTTTCTGAGCGCTGGCCTGAAGAAAGCTAAATCCAAACGAGGAGATGCTGACTTACCTGCGTCATCAGAGTTCTTTGAAATAGCAAGTAAGAACGCCGACGAAATGATCGCGTTAGGCGATTACGGTTTGACTGCTGTTGAGTTCATCAGCTCGTATATCCTCAATCAACATTCTGCTGGCGGATTTTCCTACAAATGGAGAAGTCAGAGGAATAATAGCTCATCGCGAATTGCCGGCATTGCAGAACAAATCGATGATGATGAATTGTCGGCATCGTATGATGTTATGATGAAGGAATTTGACGAGTTCCTACAAGGATTCGGTCAGTTCAGCGAATATGTGCTTACGAACACAGATAGGGAAGGCATGTCTGTCTCAAATTTTAGACGGGGTACGAAGCCAGATGGACAAGAATACAACAAACTTTATGGGTCAAGCGCAGGCTTCTATTTCTGGGAGGCCACTACTATTGGCCAGCGAGGGCATGTTGATCAAAAATGGGAAATACCAACTTCTTGGTTCCAGCTGGCGCCCGTCGTTCTCGACCTTGACGGTGACGGGTTTGCGTTCACGCCGCTTGCCGCAAGTGCGGCGAGCTATGACGCCAATGGCGACGGTGATCGCGAGCGCATCGCCTGGGTCGGCAAGCGAGATGGTATCCTGTCCTATGACAAGAATGACGACGGCCTGATCAGTGCCACCGACGAGATCAGCTTTGTCGGTTACAGGGAAGGGGCTAAAACCGACCTTGAAGGTCTGGTTGCCTTCGATACCAATGCAAATGGAAAACTCGATGCGGGCGATGCGCAATGGGGCCGCTTCAAGGTCTGGACCGACACTAACGGCGATGGCATCTCCGATCATGGTGAACTGGTCTCGCTGGATGAGGCCGGAATCGCTTCGATCAGTCTCGTCAGCGACAAGATCCAATACGAGGAAAATGACGTCACGGTCTTTGGAATTGCAGAGGTGGAGCGCGTTGACGGAACGAAGATCAATGCCGCCGACGCCGCCTTTGCCTACAAGCCGAACGCACTCGATGCACGGCTTCTGCAGCTAAAGGCCGCGATTGCCGGCATGGCGCCGGCCGGCCAAGGTCCCGGATCGGTCACCCAGGAGGCCTACCAAAGAACGCTTGTCGGCGCCATCGCCGCAGCGTAAGGGCAAGGCCGCTTTCTTGCCTCTGTCCACAAATCACCCCCGCTTCGGCTGCTCATCCGAAGCGGGGTTTTTCGCGTGCGGGTTTATCATCTCGGCAACTGACATGGGGCAAGGAACCAGTGTGTTATTTATATGCGAATATAGAATTAAGTCGTATTACATGAAAAATTCACGAATATAATAAAATAAATGTTTGAGGCAAGCTATCTATTGTATTACTTGTCGAGTGTGTTGATGTATTAGATCCGGAGCACAACAAGTGCGGTTTCGGCTGTCGCCTGCATATTGTGTGGCGGTTTGCGGCATTTGCCACCCTTCTGTCGGTCTGTGCGTTGCGGCTCCTCGTGGCGGATTGCAACGACATAACCGGGGCCAGTCTCCTGGCCTTCAAGTCATACCCAACATCCCAATCACCACCATGCTAGGCGGAGCCTGAGAGCATCCGGCCGTCGCGCAAAAGACATTGCAGAGAGGAGTGCACCTGTCATGAACCGTAGCCAAATCATCAAGAATGCCACCAGAGGCAATGGCAGCATCTTGGATGCCACTGTTGCGAAAAAGGAAGTATGGCAAGGCGAGAGTTTCAACGTCAATCTGACGCTCGGGAACACGACGCGATGGACGTTCATCGAGATCACGAGCGGTAAATCTTCGGATGGCACCGTGGGCAGGAATGTTGGGTTCGGGAAATTGCCGGCCGGTTGGTTCATCCATAACGGGAAGCTCTACGTGCCGCCTCAAAGGGGTGGCCGCTATAATGTCGCAATCGATACCGAAGCCGATGTCTCTTCAAGGAACAACAAGGCGTTTCTCGGCCTGCTGATCAAGAACAATACCTGGGTTCCGCTTGGTGTGAACATCAAGCAGTCGAACCCTCTGGCTCGACTGGAGGCGATTTCAAGGCGTCCTGGAACCGACGGCACGTTGGTCGAGGGCGGCAAGGACAAGGCCGTCTGGAATGCGATTGTCAGTCATCGAGGTGACGGTGGCAGCAAGGTGCGGTTCGACCTGGTGCGACGCGGCAACAACTCTGCTTCGGACAATGACGTCACCATCTCCAGCACGACCAGGGGGGTTACCTATCGTGATGGCTATTTCTATGTGCCGCGGAATGTGACGTCGTTCGACATCGTCGTGACAGCAAGACGCGAGACCGCAAAAAAACCTGCAAACCAGTACAAGCCCGGCCACGCCGACGCGGAGGGTACTGAGAAGGCGACGTTCCTCGTTCAGGGACACCGTGAACAGGTGAACGGCAACGAGGTACTCGTCAGCGTCAACATCCAGGAAAACGAACGTCTGATGACCCGGAACCTGCTGTTGCAGGTGAAGCCCGCTCTTCACGGAAACCTCGACGGAGATGTCTGGGCATACAGGAAATATCAAGAGGAGAGTTGGTTCCAGCAGATCAAGAACGACAAGCTGTTCAAATACGTCAACGAGAACGACCCTGACGAACTGAAGCGGTTCTTCGGGGCTGCTTCTGTGCGAGACATTTCCAAAAACTACACGGTGGAAGATTATCTCGAGAGGCTGAAAGCTGAAGCTGCTAAAGCACACTCGCGGCTGATTACCGCGCAATTTACTCTCAGGCGTGATACGAGAAAAATCTATGACGATTGGCTATCGCCAAAAACTGTCATTGGTACCCAAGGTTCGCTTCCAGACGTGGGTGCAAGGGAATATCTGCTCAGTCTGAATTCATATCTCAAGGGGTCGGACCGCGAGCTGACAGGCGGAGCTCTTAGTCTCCGGACCGGCAAGATAGAGGGAGAGTCAATTCTCGGAAGGGCCGGCCGCCTGCTCGATTCCGTGGCGTTGGCCGACATGCCCGAGAATTTTGATGGTGTCTTCACGGATATGCTGAAAGCCTATACGAAAGATTTGTCTGCTGCGTTCATGGAAATTGCTTTTGACATGAAGAGACTCAATGGTGCGGGTGATTGGAACACAGACGTTTCGCAAGCATTGGAAATGGTGAGATCGATTGCCTCGATTGTGACCAAAGCGGGAATCGCAGTGTCGGGTGGCGCAATCCTCGCGGGTGCGGCAGTATCGACCCGCTACTTTGAAGCCTATGGTGACACAGCTCAGTCGAAGGCGAGACGGGTATCGGATGAAATGGCCAAGTCAATCGATTTCGATACCAGGGCGTTCTTTTCACGGATTGCGCGTGGTGAACGCGCCGGTGTTGCTGGAGAGTATCTCGTAACCTCGGAGCTTGGGTCGGAAACCAAAGCAGGGTTGGTCGACATGTCGCGCTACAATCTCGATGGTTCGGTCGCTATGCAAAACGTGTTCGCAGAGTTCGGCGACATGGCATCAGAGTTGTTTACGTTTATGGAAAGCACCATTGTCAACAGTCTGCCGTCGTCCGACGGACCGCTGTTTTTCCAAGAGTTCCGGAACGATGCCAGGCCGGACACGAAGGAGTATGCTTTGCATGTGAATCGTTGGCAAGGGTATGGTGAGCAACAAAACAGACTCTACATGAACGAAGAAGGAAACTATTTCTGGAAGGGAGAAAACTGGGGAAGAAGGGCTGACCAGAACGGAAAGATCATTGAAGGTTTCTGGGCGGCAAAAAAATACTATGTTCCCAATTCCTGGTTCGATCTCGCCCCTGTGGTGCTTGACCTTGACGGTGACGGGTTCACGTTCACGTCTCTTGCCGCAAGTGCGGCGAGCTATGACGCCAATGGCGACGGTGATCGCGAGCGCATCGCCTGGGTCGGCAAGCGGGATGGTATCCTGTCCTATGACAAGAATGACGACGGCCTGATCAGTGCCACCGACGAGATCAGCTTTGTCGGTTACAGGGAAGGGGCTAAAACCGACCTTGAAGGTCTGGTTGCCTTCGATACCAATGCAAATGGAAAACTCGATGCGGGCGATGCGCAATGGGGCCGCTTCAAGGTCTGGACCGACACTAACGGCGATGGCATCTCCGATCATGGTGAACTGGTCTCGCTGGATGAGGCCGGAATCGCTTCGATCAGTCTCGTCAGCGACAAGATCCAATACGAGGAAAATGACGTCACGGTCTTTGGAATTGCAGAGGTGGAGCGCGTTGACGGAACGAAGATCAATGCCGCCGACGCCGCCTTTGCCTACAAGCCGAACGCACTCGATGCACGGCTTCTGCAGCTAAAGGCCGCGATTGCCGGCATGGCGCCGGCCGGCCAAGGTCCCGGATCGGTCACCCAGGAGGCCTACCAAAGAACGCTTGTCGGCGCCATCGCCGCAGCGTAAGGGCAAGGCCGCTTTCTTGCCTCTCTCCACACATAACCCCCGCTTCGGATCAGTACCCGAAGCGGGGTCTTTGAATGCGTGTGCATCATCATTGAAATAACTGTGAAGCGGACAGCTCCGACTGCGTCATGCTTGAGCGCTGGCGAACGATTATGGCTTTGCCGTCGCCCCGGCAGGCCTTCGTTCTGTTGATCCTACTTCTTTCTCCCGCTTTCAATCCGATACATGTGCTGCGATCATGCTTCTTGGCGCCGGTTAGGGGTGCATCCGGAAAGCAAGATTCCTCACATCCCTTTTCCCGGGCAAGGTCAAAGGACATACCCGATTCTGGCCTTATCCTTGATTATCTCTCCTTGGCTTTCGACGTTGTCTCTGGCATCCCGGAATCCGGAACTGCGAGGGTTTTGCTGATTTGTCCGTCGTCATCGCTCTTTATTCACACTGGGTGATCAGCTGGTCAATGCAAGAGCCGTCAAACCACCGACATCGACTTGCGCGCGCTGCTCATGGCAGTTTGGAGGGGTAAGCCGATTAACGACGTGCTGATCCATTCAGATCAAGGCTCGCAGTTCGCATGCAGGACTGGGCCTCGTTCCACAAGCGCCACAACCTGGTTCACTCGCGCAACGCCATTGCCAAGGATTGCAAGAAAGTTTTCGCGAACCCTGTCGATCCAGTATCGGAGCTCGCTTTCCGTTTAGCGCCGCATCATGGCGAGGTGGCCCATCAAGATGTTACAAGCCATTTTGACAACGCAACTTGACTTTCGATCGCCGTGGTGGTGACGTCCTCGGATCTGCTGAGCTTGACTCCGTTCCTTGTCAAAAAGCGTGGAGCCGTTCAGGCGGATGGGATTATAGTCGATGGCTGCACATCGTATCACTTGCAGGGAAATCTATGTATGCCAGCCTCGACGATCATCGCGACCAGATGAGTTCTATTTTTTGAATTTGTTTTTTTTATCATGTATTTTATATACGACTCTACAGTATAAATGCTTATTTCGAGTTCTTTTGCAACTTCACTACTGGAATAACCCCTGGATAGTAGTCTAATCACATCAATTTGCCTCGGCGTCAGGCCGAACGTCTCTTTCAAGGCCCGTTTTGTCTCGTGGTTCTTGAACGAATTTACAAGCGTTCTGCAATCTAGGCCGAGCGCAACGGGGCATGAAGCGAGGAGCGTGACTATGGGCCGTAGGTGTCTGTCGTCCATCTGGGGTAAAATGCCCATGCACACGTAATAGGGAAATCTGGGCAAGATCATACAGGAGATAGATTCCTGACACTGATTATTGAATATCTGATTGCGCAGCGGAAGCAGGCACCGGACTATTTGCGACGATAGTTGCTTTCTCTCGCTGTACAGCACGTTGAGCTCGAATTTCCCTTCACTGGTTGGATTGATCGGCGCCACTATGAATGCACGGCTGCTACGCGCATCCGCACTGGCTGATACAACATTCTCGAGTGTGGCGAGTGAAAGCATTCTTGCTCCAAAAAACATGCGATGAAGAGCTTGTTATCATAGCAGCTTATGCGCAAATCGATATGCCACCCCTTCCAGACGAAACAGACAACCGGTGACGAACCAAGTTCGAACCCGTCCGCCTGTCGTGCCGAAGGAGGACTGTTTTTTGTTGCCGAATTCGTCAGGTAACCCCTGCGCTCTCAAGCGCGTGTTATTCCGTACGATTATCTTGGTGGCGGTTGAGCGTGCCGAGTTACTTGCGTGAGCCATCATGGCGCTACAGATCCTGTTGACCTGGAGATCTGCGTATCAAGCCTAGATGGCGCAACCTTTACATTGCCCGGGACCGGCAGGGCCGGCGAACAGCCAAGGGACTCCGGCGTGTGAACATGCTTCCGCCCCAGCGGGAAAAAGGGGCCTATACCCGCCGTCATTGATCGGAACCCTTGTGCCCGTTGTCGCCTTCCGTTCGATATGATCTCGTATGGTTGGTCCCGCATTGTCTACGAGTGACCTGCCACTGAACTTTCATCCGGCAGCGATTAGAGCCTCGGCGGTTTTGCTCTGATCCCCAAAAACTGGACCGTTCATAACTGGAGTTTTCCGCGATAGCTTTCCGGTTGGGAAAAGGAGCGGAAGCATGAAGGCATCGAAGTTTTCTGACACCCAGAAGGCGTTCATTTTGAAGCAGGGCGACGACGGAGTGCCGGTGGCCGAGATCTGCCGGAAGGCGGGGATCAGCCAGGCGACGTATTTCAATTGGCGCAAGAAGTATGCGGGTCTGCTGCCCGATGAGATGAGCCGATTGAAGGCTCCGGAGGATGAGAATTCCAGGCTGAAGAAGATTGTCGCCGATCTGACGCTGGACCGTGAGATGCTCCAGGACGTCATCCGCCGAAAGCTCTGAGGCCTGTCCGGAAGCGCAAGCTGATCGACGGGATGCTGGTGGACTGGGGCATATCGATCCGATGGGCCTGCAAGGTCTTGAAGTTCGATACATCGACCTGCAACTACAAATCCCGCCGCACCGGACAGGCCCTACTCGAAAGACGCATCAAGGAGATTTGCGAGACACGTGTGCGGTATGGCTACCGTCGCGTCCATGTGCATCTGCGCCGAGATGGTTGGAAGATCAGCATGAAGAAAACACGCAGAATTTACAGCGAGTTAGGGCTTCAACTGCGCAACAAGCATCCCAAGCGCCGGGTCAAGGCAAAGCTCAGAGACGATCGCCAGGAGGCTGTCGGGCCGAACGATGTCTGGGCAATGCCCTGCCCTGGCAGGCGTTTGCTGGCTAACGCCGAGAAGGGGACTTCGTTCACGACCAGCTCGCGACTGGTAAGAAGCTGCGCATCCTGACCGTGGTCGACACGCACTCGCGTTACTGCCCGGCCGCCGACGCGCGCTTCACCTACCGGGGCGAGGATGTCGTCCAGACCCTGGAAAGCATCTGCCGGAAGACCGGCTATCCCAGGACGATCAGGGTGGACAATGGCAGTCAGTTCATCTCCCGTGATCTCGACCTCTGGGCCTATGCCAACAATGTCAATCGGCACGCAAACTTGACCCCATATCGGCGTCCAATGTTGACCCCCATGTTGACGATCAGCACCTGGATCGCCCGGCGCTGGCCGGGGTTGCAGAGGGCGAACCAGGTGCGGGTGATGGGGCTCTTCGGCTTTAGCTTTGTGAGCGGTTTTTGAAGCGCCAGGACTCGTTGCCAGTTTCAACGATCTCGCAGTGATGGGTGAGCCTGTCGAGCAGCGCGGTGGTCATCTTGGCGTCGCCGAAGACAGTTGGCCATTCGCCGAACGCGAGGTTGGTGGTGACGATGATGGATGTGCGCTCGTAAAGCCTGCTGATCAGATGGAATAGAAGCTGGCCGCCGGCCTGGGCGAAGGGCAGGTATCCGAGCTCGTCGAGGATGATGAAGTCGAGGCGGTTGAGGTAGTCCGCCGTCCGGCCTTGCTTGCCGCTGCGTGTCTCCTTCTCCAGCCGATTGACCAGATCGGCGACATTCTAGAAGCGCCCGCGTGTGCCGTTGCGGATGAGAGCGCGGGCAATCGCGATGGCCAGATGGCTCTTGCCGGTGCCCGTGCCGCCGACCAGGACGACATTGCGCTGATCTGCAACAAAGGCTCCGGTCGCCAGGTCGCGGACAAGGCCTTCATTGACGGGCGTGTTGGTGAAGTCGAAGTCGTCGATGTCCTTTGCGAGCGGGAGCTTGGCGATGCTGAGCTGGTAGCGGATGGAGCGCGCCTGCTTCTCGGCGATCTCGGCTGCAGAAGATCGCCAACGATACGCGGTGGCTCATGCTGGCGCTTGATGCCGTTGCTCATGGCCTCGTCATAGGCGCTGCCCATGCCGTAGAGCTTCAAGGTGCTCATCAATTCCAGAACCTGTGTGCGTTCCATCAGCTTACCCTCCTGAGGCTGTCATAGCGTGCGCAATCGGCGACCGGCTCATGGGTCAGCCGCAGTGCATCGGGAATTTGTAAACGCGCGGTCGGAGCCGGATCACGACGTCGCGCCAGTATGTTGAGGATGACTGCAGCCGAGCAGACGCCCTGATCAAGCGCCTCCTGGCAGGCGGCCTCTACAGCGGTGATACCGTCGCCCGGCACGCATCCGAGAATGGTGACCACTTGCCGATCGCCGTCATCGGCTGCCTTCAATCGCTTGCGGACCTTCTCCATCGCAGCCGGCATTACCCAGTCGCGGAACGGCGCGCCATTGCGAAGAGCGCCGGGTTTGCGGGGCAGAACAGGCACATAATGCCAGGGATCATAGACCGTCTCGCCTCGTCCGAAGCTGCGCCGATGTTCGGCGATGACCGTCCCATCCTGCTTGACCACAACCCGGTCGGCATAGGCGTGGACTTCGACCGGGCGGTCGATCAGAAATCGCGCAAGCCAAAAGCCGTCACAACCAGCTTCGAAACAGACACGAACGCGAGAGGCTGGCCCATCAGTTGGGGCCGCAGAGGCAATTTTGCAGGCAATTCTTCCGAGCACGGCGATTAAGGCATCCGTGTCTCCGCCAGCAACCTTCTCAGTCAAAACCCTCTCAGTACCAGGTAGCAGGTAACCCCACCAGCCACGTTCTCTGGCTCAGTTCCAATGCAACATAGCAGTCGTTCATGAAATGGGCGCTCATGATCTCCCTCCCTCTCGCCAAAAATAGAGGCCAGATTATCGAGCTCCGCGGCGAGCTTGCATAGATCTACAACGAGGAACGCCCTCACTCGGCGATCGGATATAACGTCCCGATCGCCCTGCATAATCCCGGTGGCGCAACCAGCCAGCCATCGTGATCAGAGCCGGAAAACTCTAGTTCCCGGCGGTCCAAGGCTAGGTCCCAGAGCAGAATGGGCGGATCAATTTCCGGCAAGCTTGTGGATCCGGCTCTCGACCAACATTGCGACGAGATGGCATCTGTTTTTTGCTCCTGATCTCTTCATCATATCCTTGATATAGGATTCTACTGTATTCTGCTTGAGGTGGAGGAAATGTGAAATCACCTTGCTGGAGTGGCCGCTCGACAGAAATTTGGCGATGGCTATGTCCTTGGCTGACAAATTGAACCTTTCAGTGCCGTCTCGGCTTGCCCGATAGGTTTCCACTGCGTCCAATATCGTGCGGCAATCTCGTGCAAGAGCGCTTGGGAATGATCCAACCAATGCAACGATCGGTCTCACCTCGTTGTCATCAAGTTTTGGAAGAATAGCCATGCAGAATTGACCTGACGCATTCAGTGGGATCATGCATAAGATAGCATCGTCTCCGTCGTATTTTGTAACCTGATTGTATATTGGCAGCAGATCGGCAATCATAGAAGGCGATATATCTTTTCTTTCACTGTAGAAAATATTGAGTTCGACCTTGTCCGCTTCAAGCCGATTTGCCGGTATGGCTATGATCGCAGGGCTGCTTCGCCCGTTTGCAGACGCCGATACCACATCCTCCAGGGTGCCAAGTGAACGCAATTGCTCCTCCGGATAAGCGCACTACCTAACTTCTCGCTGTCACAAAGCTTATGTGCAAATTGATGGTGGGTCTTTCTGCTGGCTGGGATCGAGGCGACATCCAGCCCTGATACGGTAGCGTCCGGGTGACCTCGTCTGGAATGCCAGAGGCGCGATACCGAGGGGCAGCTGCGCATCAATTTAAAAGATGCTCAATGTGTTGTCTGTAGATCTTGGGCCTCCGGCTACGGCTTTAGACCAACCGGTATATTGACGTGTTCTTCCGAGAATTGACAGCCACATCCGAGCCTGAAAAAGTTAGGGCGCGACAGAGTGGCAAAGCGGCCGGCCACGAACTTGGGAAGCATAGTCTTCATCGACCGGCTTAGCCTCCTGATTGAGGTCGCCTTTCTCCTTTCAGTTGACAGCGAGGCTCTGGCGACACCACAATGTCTGATGTGGTCAGGCTTTGGACGCCCGAGCGCGCGCTAGGCCAGCATGATGCCGGCGTCCCTGTCGACAGTCCGTAACCTGCCGAATAACAGCAACGCCATTGTCAAAGAGGTCGTGTTCGACACGAGGAAGCTCGGCCATCATAATCAAATCGGGCTGGGTGGATATCGCCAGCCACCATACGGTGGCAGGTTCCGGCGCGAACTGGCAGGTCGGGTTCGGCTGCCGGCTCTGACAGAGCACTAAGCAGCCGTTAAAGTGTCGCTCAATGACTTTAGCCTGATGTCGACAAGTACCTTATGCTCGAACCGCGGGGAACAGTTTGTGATGTTCGTGAAGGAGAGCCTGCGTCGGCAGATACTGAGCCGTTGACGGACGAGTATCATTGCTTCCGCGTCCCTGTCGTGAGTAGACAGGGCTACAAAGTTTCAGGCTCGTGCCGGCTTAATCGTCAAAGGATTGTTGAACAGTACATGGATATTGCACTACAGAATTAATCAGAACTCGGGATTCTCTAACTCACTGAGGTCGATATCCAATACTGAAATCCCAGTTATATGTGAGGAGTAATTGTTTCCCCATGGGCGCCTGCCCAATCGGGCGCGCTTTCATTCATGCGATATCTCTCTATCTTATTTGCGTATTTCATAAATGTCGCAGAAATGTCCTGTCATAGGTCGGTCCTAGCGAGTGCAGCTGTCGGGAAAAGTCGCCTGCTTTGGATTTGTCCTGGACGATACCAATGCGTGGCAAGTGGGGGTGAGGGGTTTGAGTATGGCCGATATTTGGCTGAAAGTGGACAATCTTGCAGACCTGCGCTGCGTTTATGGCGATCAGGTTGCCGAAAAGACCATGCGACGCCTCTGTAAAATGATCGAGGTGTCGTCCTTCGGAATATCGCGTTGCGAACGCTCTCTTGTAGAGCCAGATGTGATTTTCGTTGTTCTCAACGGTGTCTATTCACAAGTCACAAGGGACAAGATACTGGGAAAAATATTCGATGTCGTATCCTTCCAGAGTGTAGACATCGAGGCATTCTCGATCTGCGTCAGCCTGAGCGTCGTGCCACGGGATTCTACGGGGGAGGTGCTTGTAGAAGACCGTTTCAAGGTGTCGGTGCGAAATCCTCATTACATGGAGAAGATGCAAGAGGCCGTTGGAATGCTGCGGGCGGTGGAGCAGCGCAAGGTGAGGCTCGCCTATCAGCCTGTGCGTTCGACAAGCGGTGAGGAGTTGCTCTATTCGGAAGGGCTATGCCGGATGTCGGCCGCTGTATCCCCGCATGTGTCCGAGGCAATCGGCGGCAAGATCTGGGCACTTGAAGATCTCGGCCTTATCCGCTCCTTTGATCGCTACATAGTTTTGAAAACAATCGACGACCTCAAACACAATCGGCATTTGCGCCTTGGCTGCAACATCTCGGCTCAGAGTTTGGCTCTGGACGAACGATGGATGAGTATCATCAACGAGCTTGAGATGGAGCCTTCGCTTGCCTGTCGACTGGTGATTGAAGTGACTGAGACGGCAAGGGTCTCTTGCCACGAAAAGGCACGCGGTCTGATTGCTCTTCTGAAGGGGCTTGGATGTCGAATCGCTGTCGACGACTTCGGCTCCGGCAATATGAGCATCCGGCAGGCAGAGCTTCTTCAGCCGGACATCGTGAAGATCGACAGGGCCTTTCTGCAGCGCGCCTGCACGGAGATCTTCGGATTGGATATGTTTGAGGCGGTCATCGGCGTTGCGTCGCAGATTTGTCACCATGTCGTAGTCGAGGGTGTCGAGACCGACGAACAGCTGAAGATGGTCGAGGCAGCTGGCGTGCGATGGGTTCAAGGCTACAGGATCAGTCGCCCATCATTCCTGGAGGTGGCGCCGAATAAAACCAGGATGTTGCGGTTGGTGTGATGGATGAGCTTTCGCCATCATATCGTTTTGCTCATGTCGACGACAGGCAGATGTGTCGTGAATTGCCTGGCAGCCTCAAATTTGGGCCACACCAGGGTATACGCATACTGCTGGCAGCTGCCTTGAGAGATTTCGGTGAATACCTGCCAAGGACCGGCCATGCGATGTCGGACATGCATGACTGCTCTTTGCGCTTCAGGACCTTTCTCCAGGGGCTTGAAGCTATGCTGCCTGAGGCGACGATCAAGTCACTTGCCCTGGAATATGATCGTGGCCTGATCGGCGGTTTCGACGACAATCTGCCGAGACCTGCGCCAGAGCCCTTCGGTTCCGAAGTAACTGAACTGCATGCGGCCTTTCGAGCGGGATACTGCAGCGGAGCGGCGCTGAGGAGACGATGGCGTCGGTATGCCGACTGGATGCGCATCCTGGATCTTGGTGAATGAACATGCTGCCTTTAGCCGGTTTCCGCTCGGATAGGCACGGACGGAACCTGGCGAGATCTAGTTGCGCTTCGTGCAGCAACTTCATGCCTGTATTTACAGGTGTACATGAACGCCGCGAGCATGCATGAATGGCATTGGTCTGCAAGGGCGGAGATGGATCTTATGCTCTGTCCCTTGCGATCCCGTTGTCTGATATGAAGCGAGACAGCCGCCACGCCGGATTGCGTCGCTCAAGGAGCTTTTGAAAGGACTGCATCAGAACCTCGACCTTGGTATACGAAACGACCGCTTCCCGGTGGAAGAGACCGTAAGGCACTGCGATGGGAGGAGTTACGGCCAACTCCTGATACCCGCAATCCTCGTCGAAATAGAAATCGGGCAGCATGGCCGAAGCTATACCGCAGCGCACCATGTGTTCCAGCACCATTGGAGAATCCGCATAGCACAAAATGCGGAAATCGATTTGGGATGAGTTCAGGCTCGCTTCGGCATATTGCCTGTGCGGCGAACGTTCGGTTGCCATCACCACGTTCAGGTTCTGACCTGTTCCGGCTGGATGGTGCCCCGCCGGATGCGCCCACGCCATGCCCACCGGACAGCTGAAGATGGGTGCTTCTTCGTTTGGGAACAAAGGGCGTAATGCAAGATCGACATATCCGCGCCGGAACATGTCGTTCAGCTGTTCCGGTGAGCAGATGATGATCTCGTATTCGTCAAGAGTCGTTGCCTTGAGGTCGGGATGGCGCATCAGGGTGTGTGCAAACTCCTCGCATAGGCCGAGCTTGGGGCCCGATCGGGCATCCCGGCTCAGCGACTGCAAAAGCTTCGCCTGGGCTCTTGCAATGTCGTTGACGAACTCGGCCACGGCCGGATTGTCAATCAGAAAGCTGTTGCCAACTCTCTTGGTTAGTTGCGTTTTGGCCGCAGTCTCGAATTTGCTTACATGCTGAGATATCGCCGGCTGTGTCATTCCGAGCCGACGGGCCGCAGCCGAGAAGCCGCCCTGCTCGATGACCTCTTTGACTGCGCGAATAGTTGCGAGCGAAATCCTGTCCAAGGGTTCTGGTGTCATAAAGGCGCGTCCGTGACTTGCGAAGTAGCTCGGATCTTCCCGCGATCCTTGGCTGCAGCGGTAGAATGACGAATCGTCTTATTAGCAAATAAGAAAACTCGGATTTGCGCAAGCAGGTTTGTTCGTCTGCTCCCGTCAAACGCCAGGCTCCCGTGCCTCAACGACAGGGCTGTATCACGGCGTTTTGGCCATGCTGCGGGAATGACGCCATTGGGCAGGAGCCTTCAGGTTGCAGGCAACCGCGCCGCGCCTTGGAAGGGTTGAAGGGGCGCGACGCCGGGCGGGCTTCCTGCTTGCCGACCGGACGCTATTGAGGTGTCGGCCAGATGCCGCTGGACAGTCTGATAAACCGATGCATGAACACACGCCATTTGGTTGCGGATCCGGCAGGGCAAGGACTCACCTATCGACAGATACATCGTACCTATCGTGAAATAAGTCTGGGCGCGTCTCGGCGCCAGGCACAAGGTTGGCGTCAGGCTTTGTCCTGACGTCGGTCATCAGCAAGCAAGGCCTTATGCTTCCCGGCGACAGTCTTTCAATCGCGCTGTTGCGGGTGGGAATGCGGCTTGCGATGTCGCCGCCCGACAGGGTTTCGTCCGGGCATGCATGGGCCCTGGTTGCATGTTTTCTGCGCTCGTGCAGATGAGAGCAACCGAGATGATCGCGCCGCGGCACCTGAACAGCAACTGAGCCGCATGTCGAAAAAACCGGTACGCTTCGGCCCGCAACGCATCTTCGTGCCAAGGAGCGGATAAGGATCGCGGGAGGTCATTCCGCCTTTCTTGGTTTTGTTCTCCGGGAAGGACCGGCACCAAGGGGTCATGCCGGCGGAGAAGCGTTCGATTTGTCAATGATGTCCCCTTTCGGGACATCGTGATGCCATCTTTCCCTGTCCATCGGAACCTCGAGTGGACCGGCTTTGGTCCTTCGCTCTGCCTGTTTGCTATGAAATTAGGCAAGCGCGGATCACCAGTAATGGCTAAGGACCGCGTGTTGCGACGCCTTGCCCCGAGGATTTCGATTTCAACGAAGGTATAGGATAATTTTCGCCAAATCCAATTTGCTCATAAAAATGAGCTGAGCAAAACTCTTACCAAGTCAACGAAGTACGGTGTTAAAATACATGACGCGGGTAGGGAATAGATATGGCTACATCATCGCATCGTTGTTCTTCATATATGGATTTTTTGCCGGATATATTTTCAGATTCGTCATGTCTGGTAGTGAATTTATCTAACGTGGCATGGTTTTTCTGGAATGGGTGATTGCGAATTCGAATTTGCTACATTTGTGGAGCTTTTTTCAGGGGCTGCTGAAAAATGAAAGCATAGAAATAAATAAGCGGCACAGTGTAGCGTAAAGTAATACGGCATCCAAAATCCGATGTTTAGGCATCAATTTGCTTGTATATTTTTGTTCAACCAAGGCCTGCTTTGTGTTATCTTTTTGGGCGGCTGACTTTTTTTGGGCTTTATGGTTTGTTTATAATTGGCTGTCAGGCAGATTAAACTTCAATGCCTACGGTTTGTTGGTATTGATTGTGTTGATTTAGTGATTTGCCAATAAGATCTCGTTGGCTTGTCTTTCCGGCTCGAATGAAGATTCGGTCGGGAGGCCTGTTTTTGTGATTTCTACCAAAATAGACAAGCTGTCTCTGCTGCAACTAAGAATCGCAGCCGAGGCGGTTAGATCCTGTGATTTTACAGCGACTGCCAAAGTGTTCGGCATGACCCAGCCTGCGGTGACGAGTATCGTCAGGAAGGTAGAAAAGACACTTGCGGTGAGGCTCATAAAGAGGTTCGGCAACGTCTTCTCTCCAACGCCCGAGGGCGTTTATCTGATTGATCACTACAGTCAGCTTGCCTCATCCGTCGACAAAATAATCATGATAAAGAACAACTACAGAAGTCGTGGGCGTATTGTTTCGATCGGGTCTGAACTATTCAATGCGCGTTCGCTGAAAAAGCCCGGCAGGAAGTTGGCGAGCAAGATCACATTCGATGTCAGTCATGGCGAGTTGAGGAGATACGAAGCGGCTCAGAGCCAGTTTGATGCGGTTATCGTACCTTCGGCCCTGCTGAAAGGCGAGCCGTCCCGCTGCTTCGAGTTTACATTGGCGATAAGCAAGGAGTGCAAGTTGGCCAATGACAACATTACATTCGTGATACCGTCCCGGCAAAGCCCTCTGGCGGCAAAGGCCGACAGGATCATCCGCTATGTTAAGGAAAACAACATAGAATTCATTACACTCGACGGAGCCGAGGCCACCTATTCCCTCGTGTCCTCCGGCAGCTACGCGGGATTGCTCCCGTCATCCTTTATGTGCGAGCGACTCGAGCCAATCAATCTGCAACGCTTCATTCCGACCTCTCTCGAGCTGGAATACGGTGCCATTGTTTTCAACGAGGAACTGGAGGCGGAAGATGTACTTGATCTTCTGCAGTGACGTGGGATGAGGACCGACGGCTGAGGGCGTGCTTCATGTGCGGCCTGGCAATAAGCACGTGCAGGGCGTTCGCAGTACGGCACATGCCTTGAACTTTGGGGGAACCGTAAATCACGCGCTCCCTTTGGCGTGGTCGCATGTTGCTTGCGGTCGGGTCGCTCAAATGGACGGGGCGAAGACACCCGCACCTTAGGTTGAGGCTTTCTCGTATCCTTGAGCTCCGACGAGCTTTTTCGCGTCCACGAGGATGAAGGGAGCGCGCGGTCGCAAGAGGTGAGGCAGAAAACTGACATTCGTTATCCGCATTGCCCGATTCGGGCATCAGGGATCGAGCCTAAGCCCTAACGTCGTGATTTGCGCATAAACACGAGCCGTCAGAGACGAGAGTTGTAGCGGGTGTATACGCCTGCATCCTCCACCCGCCGAGCGTCAGGGGCGCTCGGCGGGTGGAGAGTGACTTGGAAAACTTGGATTTTCAGTTGAGAGCCCGGCGCCTCCTGCAGCTCCCCGCAGATACGGTTATGGCGATGCCGGAAGGAAGCCTTGGATGGCACGACGAGATCGCAGACCTTTTCATGCTTTGGACAGTGGAGGGGCCCGATGACACGGCGGGCCAGACGCGTCAATGCCGCTCGCCTGTCGAACTGGCCAACCTTGCTTATGAACTCTATCTGCGGCGCGGATCTGCGATCGAAAAGCCACGGCTGCATTCCGATTGACCATGATGCGGTTTTGCCGGGTACTGCAACATCAGCCGGACGTGGGGCAGTGAATAGCGCAGCACCCGATCCGGATCACCAGAATGAAGGAAGGCTGTGAGGTGAAGGCGATAGCATGTCTGGGGTTTTTGCTGCTGTCGGCTGGTGCCTGCATGGCCTTCCAGTGTCCCATAGGCCGCGGTGATCTGTTTGCGGTGACCGCATGGAGGGCCGAGCGATCGGATGACTTCTTTACACGGACCGTCGCGACGCTCGAAAACATAACCGCCGCAACCCTTCCTCCAGGCATCGGGAGATTGTTCGTCGAGCACGGCGTGAGCCCCGATGTCGCCGTGGCGGGCATGGTCATCATCGACAGGTCCGTAGCGCCTGAAGAGAAATACACGATCGTGGTGAGGGTTTCGAACGGATCGTTCCTGATCGGCGCCGATCAGGCTGTGGTGCGCCTGCATGCCTGCATGCAGATGATGCCGGCTGCGGAGGACGATACGGGACCGCACGCGCCAAAGCCTCCTTCGGAGACCTCCTGACTTGCGAATGGGCATGGCGGGCGGGTGGCACCGCCTGTCAGAATTGTCTCGAAACCGCGATCTGCGTCTCTGTTGCTCCTGCAGGTTTGCCTCTGGTGCCAGGGACAGGGTGAAGCCTATCGGCTACCTTGGGCGGCGGCCGGACCAGACACCTGCACATGTCGCCGAGCAACGAGGCGACGAGCGGGCGCAGACCTGGCCCACACCGCCCAGATAGCGAGATGTTCTGGAGCACTTCATGACCAATGGCGGTCCTGTGTTCGACAACAACAGCGTCAAGCGGCTCATCCGGTTACGGCCCTCAATCCGGGGGGGGGCTCATTGCCGGCCACAAGAGCCTTGAGGGCACTGTTTGCTGGTTTTGCCGGCACTTTCGAGGCAGGTTGAGCATCTCTATGCCGGATTCGCACTTGAATTCAGCGCGGCTAAAACTCGGCGCGGGTATGGCTAGCGATGACAATGCTCGTTGCTGTCATGGGACACGAAGATCTGCGCCCGTAACGGAGCCCAGGTGTCTCCGTAATCTACCGACTGCCAGAACAAAAAAGAGCGCGGACTGGAATTTCGGGAATAGCGTCCCTCTTTTCCGGCCCGCGCCAAATGTGACTGCATGCTCGATTCAGAGGTATCGAAGACATACTGTGCTGCCATGCCTCAGCAGCCCTCCGCAGGAGGCAACTCCACTGGTCACCCCGACAACAACCCGGAGGAAACAGGGCGGGTCCGCCATCAAGACAGGGCGACTTTCGGTGTGGCGCCGCTCCCTTGGAGAACGAATGCGGCAATGTCAGAGTTAAGGAGCGCCTGATTTATGTGCAAATCAGCGTCGCTCGCTTTGCAGCAATATCTCCTCGATATCCGTTCCGCCATTGATGCAGGAGCGCTCGTGGTGACCGGGGGCATGGTCATGGCGCCTTGAAGGCAGTCGATTGCAAACGCGTGTCAATACAGAAAGAAGCGTTGGCTGGCGGAACGGGCAGCGCCTGAGGCTCGTCCTCGACTGTGCCAGTCGAGACGATATCAGGTTCGTGCGGACGCCTGACCGGCTGGGGTTGCCGGGTGCGCCTGCTGGAATCTTGATCTGTCGTGGGGTGGCTGGCCAACGGGAGGGCGCGCAGGGCATGCAGCGGGTACAGGCGAGACCCTGACGCTCGAACCGGTCGAGAGATGATGCGAGCAGCGCAGCGCGGATGACCGCCAGGCACCGTCGGCAATTCATCCGCGCCATCAGCAGCAGACCTTACCTGTGACAAAACTGCCGCAGTCGATGCGGCATTGCAGCCCGCGGCTCCGTCATGGTGAACGAAAAGCAAGTCTGGGCGCTTTTTCTTATTTGCGCATAATGCGGTGCGCGGCGATCCAGAACACTGACATGAACAATTCTAGGCAGTGTTTTGAGGCGCATCGACGAAAACGGCCAGCAAATAGCCGCATCCGAACGATCGACATACCGCTCCGCTTGCGTCGTTGAGCGTGGCGCTGGCGTGTTTGCTTGCGGCTCAACCGGTCTTAGTGGCGCGTATCCGCGCAAGTTCTACACCGGCATGGCGGTCCTCGAGGCCAGCCGCCGGCATCGCGCCCTAGCATCTGGCCAGCGCCGGACATTGCGCCAGCTCCACCGGCTCCCTCTCCCTGGGGAGCAGTTGCGGCCTTGCATTGCAGACCCGAGAGACCACGCCGGCTCCGCTCTGCAGGCCGCAACGGATCAATCCCTTTGTTCACCCTGCCCGCATGATGTGGGTCGATCTCAATCGTGCCGCCCGACGCCTCTCCAGGCGTGACGGCGCACAATGACACACCGGGTCCGAAACGGCCTGTCCACATGACAAGGATATATGACATGACGCATGAAAACCAGAAGACGCTGCGGGGCGGCCGCATCATCAAGCGCGGCAAGCAGGTGCTGTCCTTGCATGCCGCGATAGGGATTGTTGTGCAGGCGATCGGGCTGGCCGTCCTTTCCGCCGTCGTTTACCCAGTGGCCGCCTCGGCCGCCGATGAGTGCGGCACTATGGTGACGGGTGGTGGTGCTATAACTTGCGATACGAACTCGTATATGGGCAGCGGGGACGGTACAGTTGGTGAACCCGCATCGTCTCCGATAAACTACAGTGGGGTCTATTCTGCCGATCCGTCCATTGCTGTGGGTATCGTGAGTGAAACGTCTTCAACGGCTGTACGATTGACTAGCTTGATCAACTCTGGCGCTGTTTCCTCAGCGATATCGCTCTTCGATGGAGCTTCAATTTCGACGGCCGTGAATAACAGTAGCTTCGCGGTTAATCTAGTGGATCAGTCCATCCAATCGCTCGGGTCAACCATTACCTTGTCTGGAAACGCGAGCGCGAGGACTTCTACCCAATATAGTTACGGACTTTTCATACAGCAGCAGCAGAGCTCCACGGGAGCTGTTACATTACAGTTGTCTGAAAGTTCGCTAGTAAATACCACTGGTGATAATGCCTATGGGGTGTTCGGGCAACAATCAGGAGCGGGTTCCACAGGCGGAATTATACTCAATATTAGCGGCGATGCTCGTGTTGTGACCTCCGGTTCAGTCGCGTATGGTGTTCTTTTGCAGCAAAACGCTGCGGGTGCTACAGGGTCCGTCGGAGCCTTGATGAGCGAGCAGGCTTCAATCGAAACCAGTGGCGTAGGGTCCGAAGGGCTGCTTCTCAGAAAGGAGGCTAACGATGCTACCGGGAACGTGATTGCAGAACTGAAAGGCTTGTCAAATATTAAGACTACCGGAGACAATTCGGATGCGTTACTCGCCGAAATTTGGAGTCCGGTAGCGCCGGGTGACATATCACTATCTCTGCTTGACTCATCTTCTGTTTCAACTTCCGGCTCGGAGTCCCGAGGCTTGTATGCCGGCCAATTCGGATTTGGCGATGCCGCCATTCAGTTAGGAGGATCGGCAACCGCTGCAACATCCGGCGCTAGGTCGAAAAGCGCTTATGCTTTAAGCGGATTGGTGGGTAATACAGCTGTACAAATAGATGGCGAGCAGGTGATGCGGCAGGTTTTCGACGGTCAGGGCCAGCCCAGATTAAACGCGGATGGCACGGCGCAGTTGTTGGCAGTGAGCGCTCCTGCTGTGAACATGGGTTCCGGTAACACAACAATATTGATGTCAGGAGGCGCGGTAACAAACTCGGGAGATGCGAGCCAAGGCCTCGTTGCCGAGAATAACAGCGTTGGCGGCAGTGCCATGGTGACGATGTCAGGCGGCACACTAACTTCGGGGGGTACAGGTTCGAAGGGCATCTCGGCGATTGTTGCTGCACCTAAGACTGTACAAGTCGATCCGGAAACTGGTTTAGCGGTTTTTACCTTCCAGTACAACGCGGACGGATCGATCAGAGTCGACGGGAGTGGAAATGCAGTAATGCTGCCCGTGTACGTCGTGGGGCCTGAACGCTTTCTCGACGCCAATGGGGTGGTCGTGCCCCAGACTGGCAATGCACTCGCCGAGATCGGAACCGAGACGGAGACGGCACTGGTCTCCATTACAGGCGAGAACACCGTCGGCGTGCAGGTCTGCAACGAGGGCACGGGCACTGCGACTGCCCGCGTCCTTAAGGGCGGCCGCGTGACGGCAGATGGCGCAGGGACCAAGGCGATCTCCGCCTGTGCCGATCCTGCTGTGACCAATACAGGTGCCGTCACCGTCGATATTCAGGGCGAGGTGACCGCGTCCGGCGCAGGCTCGATTGCTGTCGATGTTGCCAGCAACAGTGCAACAGCCTCCGCCATGTCGGTGGCTGCCGATTCAAATGTGACCAACCTTTCGACGGATGGCGTTGCCTTCAAGGCGGTCGGCACGGCGTCGGGTAATCTGGTAAACGCTGGTGAGGTCATCGGCGGTATCGACATCAATGGCAGTTTCACCAATGCCGCATCTGCTCAAGCTTCGCTGGTCGGTGCGCAGCGGATGGCAATCGCCGGCGGGCTCGACAATAGCGGCCTGATCGACCTTTCCGCCACCAGCGCGCTCACGGCCATGACGGTCCAGGGCAATCTTGCCAATAATGGCCGGATCATCCTGGGAACCAATGACGCCGCCGTTGCAGGCAACCTGACGGGCGCCGGAACGATCCAGAGCGCGGTTGACTTCGCAAGCGGTACAAGCGGTACGCTGACTGTCGACGGCAATCTCGATGGCGCTGTCGTTGTCGACCTCCGCAATGTGGGGGGACAGGTGACGGCAGCCGGCATCAGGGCGGTCAACATCCTCGACGTCAAGGGGACCGCAACCGGCAGTGTCATGCTGGCAAACGGTCCGATCGATCTTGGCGTCTATGTCTATGACATCGGCATTGTCGGCGGAAAGGTCGAGAATATCATCACCGTCTCGGCACCTGCGTCGACCTATAGCGCAGTCCCGGCCGTGATCAGCCAAGGTTATGCCACGACCCGCAACTTCAATCAGCGCGTCGCGGCCCGCACCTACAGCCAACCGGCGTCGAATACCGAACCACTCGGCTTCTGGGCCGTTCAGCCCCGTTCGGAAAGTGCCGAGCGCTTCGACAGCGTGATTGCCAGGAAGCAGGAGAGGGACCTCAAATCCGGCATGTGGGGCAGCATCGCAGCCGACCGCTCGAAGCGCACGCCCGATACCGGCAATACCGAAAGCCTGACGTCCTGGACGCTCGATGGCGGCTATGACTATGTGCTCGACGGTAACGGCTCTGGCGACGTCATCATCGGCGGCGGTTTCTCGCTCGGCATGGTGAGCGCCAGCATGCAGAGCGCGCTTGGCACGACTTCGGCCTCCTCGACCGGCGGCGGTGTCTTCTTCACCGGCACCTATCTTGCCGAAACCGGAACCTATGTCGACGCACAGTTCGATGTCGGCCATATCTACACCGATCTGCATGACAACCTGGGCGTTTTGCTGGCAGAGGACGTGACGTCGCTTGCCATGGTGGGTTCTATCGAGCTCGGCCACAAGTTCGCCATCGACGAGCAGTCGAGCTTCACCCCGCATGTCCGTTACGTGCTCGGCCAGGTTAAGACGGATGGTTATGTCGATAGCCGCGGTCTTTCCGTGGCAGACCAGACTGACCGGCTCTCGGAGCTTCGCATCGGCGGCGAATACGAGCATGTTCTCGATGGGGGCCTGACCCTTGCCGTCTTCGGCGAATACCGTCGCGATCTCGACCCGGCATCGACCGTCGACGTGAGCGGCGTATCGCTCACCTCGACCGGCGAGCGCGACTGGGGTAATCTCGGCATGCGCTTCGACATGCCGATCACCTCCATGGCTTCGTTCAACGGCCAGGTTGCCTATCAGGCAGCACTGGGCGGCGCGAACGGCAACAACAGCGTGACGGCGCGTGTCGGCCTCGATGTCCGCTGGTAATCGCAACAGAAGAGCCGGCCCCTTGCGGGCCGGCAGGACCCCGATCATGAAACCCGTTCTCTTCTCCGCCACCCTCCTCCTCGCCATCGGTCTGACGCATATGTCATCTGCGCAGGAGAGGCCCGACGAGCTGACGGAGGTCTATGGAAACTGGACCTATCTGTGCACGACGGTGCAGTCTGGCGAAGAAAGGATACGCAGCTGCGAGATCCTGCAGGAACAACGCCAGCAGGGTACCAACCAGCGGGTGATTGCCTTCGGTATCCGGCTTGATGAGAAGGACGGCGAGGCGGGGGCGGCAACCGTCATTGCTCCTTTCGGTATCCGCCTGGTCGATGGGCTTCGGATTGCCCAGGACGGCGAGACGCTGTTGACCTCGCCGATCAGCACCTGCATGCCGGTCGGCTGTATCGTCACAATGACACTGCCCGCGAGCCTCGTCGAACGCTTCCGGGAAGGGCAGTCCTTCCAGATCCTGCTCTCGGGCAATGACAATGGTGCCGAGTTCTCCATCGAGATGCCGCTCAACGGTTTCAAGACCGCGTGGGACCGTTTGACTGGCGGTTGAGTAGTTTGGAGATACTCATTCATGACGTTCTCGCGAAACCAGCCCAATACTTATGTGCAGATAAGTATTGGGCGTTTTCTTGATTGTCTCTGACGTCTCATAGGTCAGATTTATTCCTGAATCTATTGAAAATTAACATTTTCTTCATTTGTTTTAATGCATGTTCTTTCGGAATACTGGCGGGCATAGACCCGTTTTGTGCCGAGGGGAAATCATGCGGGTATCAGTCGCCAATCTTTTGTGGCTTTTTGCAGCAGTCATCATGACGGGGCTATCCCTGTCGATAGGCCTTCAGACCTACACGCTGGAGCGCGTGAAGGTGAATGGTCCGCTCTACGCCCAGATCGTCGTTGGCAAGGACTTGATCGCGGACATTCTGCCGCCACCGCTCTACATCGTCGAAGCCTATATGCTGGCTGGAGAGGTGGTTCTGAGGGCCGACAGCGCGGTGGCGAACACCTCGAAGATCGAGGCACTCTTTGAGGATTACGAGGCGAGGCGGGTGTACTGGGAGCAATCTGCTCTGCCCGAGGACCTGAGAGACATGCTCTTCAATGATGTTCTCGTCAAAGGTGATTTGTTCTGGCGAGAGTATCGTGAGCGGTTTCTGCCGTCTCTCAAGACGGCTTCCGCAGCGGTGACCGTTGAGAGAATGGACGGACTGGCAAGGCGCTTCTGGGAGCATGACGCGGCCGTTCGCAAGCTGGTCCAGATGGCTAATATTCATCTCGTTGCCCGTGAGGTAGAGGCCCAGGAAACGTCCGCACGCCTTGGGTTCGCTGCAAAAGCCGGCGGAGCCGTGTCTTTTCTCCTGTTCATCATGGGCATCGCATTCTTCCGACACCGCGCCATTGTGCCGCTTCGCAGGTTTACGAGTTACATGTCGCACCTTGCGGCCGGTGATCTCACGAAGGACGTGCCATACGCTGAGCGCGGCGATGAAATCGGCGAGATGGCGCAATCGGTCGAGGTCTTCCGTCAGGCGGCCATGGAGAGAAAACGCATGCGTCTTGAAGCAGAAGATGCACGCATTGGCGCAGAACTTGAACAGCAGGAACGTCAGCGTCTGACGGCCGAGCAGGCGCGCGCCCTTGCAAGCGTGGTCGAACGCCTCGGCTCGGGTCTCGAGCGCTTGTCGCATAGCGACGTCTCGATCACCATTGACGAACCCTTTCACTGCGAATTCGAAGCCCTTCGCCATAATTTCAACCGTAGCCTCGCTACTTTCCACGAGACATTGATCGCAGTGCTGCAGGCGACCGGCGACATACATGCAAACGGCCAGGAGATGCGCTCCGCCTCGGAACTGCTGGCCCGGCGCACGGAAGAACAGGCAAGCGCGCTGGAAGAAACCGCTGCTGCACTCGAAGAGGTGGCAGTAACCGTCAGGCAGTCCTCCGAACGCAGCCTCGATACCCGAAAGCTGGTGGGCGAGGCGAAGGCCAGCACCCATGAATCTTCGCGAGTGGTCACCAGCGCCATCGGCGCCATGAAAAGGATCGAGGCCTCGTCGGCGGAAATAGGACAGATTGTCGGCGTCATCGACGAAATTGCATTCCAGACCAATCTTCTTGCGCTCAATGCCGGTGTTGAGGCGGCAAGGGCCGGCGAATCGGGCAAGGGCTTTGCCGTCGTTGCACAGGAGGTTCGCGAACTCGCTCAGCGTTCTGCCTCCGCAGCCAAGGAAATCAAGGTCCTCATCGCCAATTCCGGCGTAGAAGTCGATGCGGGCGTTAGACTGGTGGGCGAGACCGGCACCGCACTGACCCGGATCGAGGACTACGTGCAGACGATCGATCGCAATGTCGATGCGATTTCGACCGCCGCCCTGGAGCAGGCAGAGGGCTTGAAGCAGATCAGCACCGCCGTTCACGATCTTGACCGCATGACGCAACAGAATGCCGCCATGGTGCAGCAGACGACGTTGATCAGCGCTCGACTTTCCGAAGGCTCGGAAGCGCTTACGAACCTCGTTGGCAGGTTCCAGCTCTCACATGGTGGAAAGCCGGCCGCGCACATTGCAAGTGCCGAAAAGCCATCGCATGCCGGCAGGGCGGCAGCCGTACGATGATGGAGAAACAGGACGATCGCCGCAGCGTCGCCTTCGCCCTGATTATTGCTTGGAGAGCAGGATGCAGAATGATCAGAGACGTGAGTTGGCGCCGATCCTGGAGTGCATAGTCGAGCGCAACGGAATGCTGGGGCAACAGGTCATAGCGCTGACCATGATCTGTTCCTACCTGCTGGCCGAGCGCTGTGCGATGGCTTCCGACCCCAAAGCTGCGCTCCTTAAAGCGGAGGGAGAGCTGGGCGGAACTGCGGAAGCCATTGCGCTACGCGCGCACTCTTATTCCGACATCAACGTGGATACCCGCGAAGTCACACGAACAGTTGATACCGTTCTTAACCAGGCAAGGGTCGCGATTGAGCGGGGTCGCTGAAGTTATGAGAAACGCCATCGAGTTGCTGCGCAGGAGGGTCTCTCGCGCAAGCCCCTGAAAGCTCGCGCCGTTAACCTCGCGCCATTCGGCACGGCTTTCGAAGAAGTACGGCTGGGTAGTCGGGTCTGTCTCTTGAATTTCTGCGATTGACTTCTCCTTTGTCCATCTGCCGTTGGCACCGCTACGGCAATATAGGGATCATCCAGCATGGACAGCATACCGGCCAGACTGGAGCGCTTCCGTTTTGCTCGCGGTCATGTCCGCATAATCAGAAGTGTTCGCAAATTCCCGGTGTTCGAAACGGGTGACGATCCCGCTGACCGTTCTGCTCTGGCAGGCAAGGCAGTCTCAGGCTTTGCAAAAGCTACTCTATGGGATTGAAGTCCGGACTACAGAAAGAAAGGCAGAGCAGTCGGCCTCCTTCATCGACGAGTGCGTGACGTCCGCCCTTCTCCTTGTGTGAGGGCTGATTGTCCATCACGACGATATCGCCCGGTGCCAAGTTCAGAATGCTAACCGGTTCCACATAGGATTGAAAAGCTGTGCGATTTCGTAGCTGCGTCCCAGACCATGGGCGCGGCCATGCCGGATACCGCAAGCGTTCCAGTGCAAGTCGTCGTTTCTAGTGGCAGGGCGGTACCGGCTAACGGCACCGCGATGAGCAGGGCTCGTTAGCGCCGGTGAGACATCCTCATGGACCGGCCGGTTTGATCGATGAAGACAGGGTGCGCCGGATGGAGATCCAACTCTGGCCGTCGAACCACTCCCGGCTACGCTTTAGGAAACCGGAGCGCTCGTGCTCGAGCCTATGTTCGGTCTTTTTTCAGGACCAGGCGCGCTCTTACGGCATGCACCGAGCGCGCTGCAGCCGACCTATACGGCTCCTTCTGTGGCCAGTGGCGGGGCGCCCCTTTTGTGGTGATGCCCTTTTCCTCGTCGATCATGCCGATGATTACGTCCCCGTGAGCAACCACATTTGCCGTGCTTGGCCGGCGTCGACCGACCCGCGCGTGAGCTCTCTATCGTGGCGATGGCGGTTGACATACCAATCCCCAATCATCCCTTCATTAGTCGGGGCGACAGGCCTCCGCGTCAATCAGCCAGACCGCGACTAATCAAATAAATAATGAAACCAGAGGCTACATGACCTCTGAACAAATCACGAGTACGGGCGATACAGTGAGAATTCCGCATCCAGCGCAATCTTCAACCCGACTCCGCGTTCCTCTCACGCTCCCTACAAGCTCAGAAAGGCAGAGAGCTAAGAAAAAAAGGTCAGCCTGCGGCTGTTTTTGAACAATGGATCGTAAACTCTTTTCTGCGTGCGCTGCAGCACATATGCAAGAGACCTCCAGCTCTCAATCAGAGTGAACGACTGCCTTGTCAATCAAGTAACCCCGCATGAGGTAGTGCTCATATGCGACGTTTGCGAGCTCTATATCCGAAACGCATGCCAGTAGCTGGCCCCGCTCGTCATCTGGGCCTTCCTCAGTCCAGAGCATAAAACGGTCCGCAACAACATCACGCCATGCGAGACTTCCGTCTGGCATGGCGACGTCTGTGTCTCCCGGGAGCAGGAGCAGTAGACGAGCTTTCAATAGAAAGTCGACAATATCCATGAAATCTCCGCTGGCACTGATGTAAAATATACCAGTTCCGCAATCGAACCATGACTTACTTTCTAACGCTTATGGTTTATACGCAAATAACGGCTGCGCGGTGGCCATAGGAAGAACAAACAGCCAGATGCTGACTTTTTCGAGCGAACAATCCCGTTCTCGGCTGACACAGCAACTGACGGGATTGTATCAACAGGCTGGGGATGATGTTCATGAAAACGGGTGCCCGAAGTCGGACCCGCTGTACCCGATATCGCTGCTGATCAGACAAGCAAAGATTGTGTACCGGCAGCACGCGGTCGACACATGCAAAAAGCCTCGCGACCTGCGATATCTCGTCCTTTGCGGTGTTGAGACGCCGTTAAGAACTACCCCGTTTGATTGCTCTCGCGGAAAGATGATCCCGAGTGATGTGCCTAGAACGAATGATGATCAATCCTGCTGTTTGCCTCTGTGATATTGAGGGCCTAGGTGGCGCTGCCGAAGTTTGCTAGAAAGTCTAAAGAGGCGATGCGTAGCTAAGATTTCGCTCTAAGATCGGTTATCATGCGGCTTCACAAGCAGGTAGTTTGCACCCCCTAATTTCAAATAGAATTAAAATTTGCGAATAAGCAAATAATACGCTTCACCATGCCAGATCGAAAAACGGAGGATCTGCATGTCTAGTCTTACGAATGCGCAACGTGACGCTGTGAAGAAGGCTGTATTCAACACGAAAGTGCGGGATATGTAGATCTCGCCCAATCAAGGCAAGATCGTTGAAGGCGGCAATCTCCGTCTTTCTCTGACGGTTGGCCGGACGACGCAGTGGACCAAGATCAGGATCACGGAGAGCGGTCGTAATCTCGTCGGCAACAAGACGACATTGCCGAAGGGCTGGTTCGAGCACGACGGCTACATCTTCATCCCGCCTCAGAACGGGAATAAATACACGATCACGCATTCGCTTGTCCGCGACAAGTCGGTAAACGCGTCGTTTGCACAGTTTACCTTGCTGCCTTTGAACGGCCAGCTCCCTTTGACGGCCAAGGCGCGTGTTGAGCAGATTAATGACGGCAACATCCAGCTGACGAATCTGAAATCGGTCAAGTTGCTGTCACCGGACGCGACGATCCGGGAAGGCGAGACGGTTGCCTGGGACGTCAAAGTAGCAGCCGCCTCTGCATCCGGCACTGGCGTCGCGGGCAGCAAGATCAGGATCAGTCAAGGGAAGGATACGGCCGAGAGAGCAGACTTCAAGCTGACTGCCACGAACGGCGTGACGGTTCGCGACGGTTATCTCTGGATCCCGAAGGGTGTAACATCCTTCGTTCTGAAGCTGACTGCGCGGCGTGATGGCTGGGGAGAGCGCGAAGGCGTGGAGAAAGTGGTTCTCAACCTCAGCGGCACGGAAGGTGGGACCACGACCTTGACGACCACTATCAGGGACCGCCCCAATTTCAGCATGAGGCTTCTGTCTCCGGACCGTACGATCATGGGAGGGGAGACGGTTGCCTGGGAGATCGCTGTTTCCGATCCTGCCGAGACGTCGCGCCGAATGAGGATTTCTCAAGGCAAGGATAGCGCGGAGCGGAAGGATTTTGTACTTTCGGCCACGAACGGCGTGACGATCAGGGACGGATACGCCTATATCCCGCGAGGGGTGACATCTTTCAAGCTGAGGGTCACGGCGGTCGTCGATGGTTGGGGTGCGCCTCCCGGTCAGAAGTTCAGGCCTGGCCAGGGTTATGCGGAAGGCACAGAAAAACTGGTCCTCAAGCTCTCTGCGCCAGCCGAGGAGGCAAAGACCCTGAATGTCACGATCAAGGAATCCGAACGCAGGACGGTGAGAGCCCTTCTGAAGACCGTACTGCCGGGGCTTCATGGAAACCTCGATGGAGATGTCTGGGCATACAGGGAATTTCAACAGGCGAGCTGGTTCCAGCAGATCAAGAACGACAACCTGTTCAAATACATCAACGAGAATGATCCCGATGAATTGAAACATTTCTTCGGGGCTGCTTCTGTCCGAGACATTTCCAAAAACTATACGGTGGAAGGCTATCTCAATCGGTTGAGGAATAAAGCACTGGCAGAGAATGCAGAGCTTGTCTCAGCTTTCGATGGTCTGACGCGTGACGCTCGGGAAGTTTTTGGCTCTTGGTTGTCATCCGGGAACCGGATTGGTACTCGCAATTCTGTGCCCGATTCAGGAGCGAGAGTCTACCTGGAAGATGTTTACAGGTTATCCGAGCAAGCTAGTCGCGCTCTGACTGGCAGATATACAGTCGATATCAGCCGAAAAATTGGGGCTACGGGGTCTTCTTTGCTTGGTACGGCGAGCCGTCTGCTCGATACTGTTGCACTCGCGGATATGCCCGGTAACCTTGGTAGTGCCTTTACCGAGACGCTGAAGGGTTATACGCAGGACTTGGCTGCTTCCTTCAGGGAAGTCGCTCGTGACATGTTTATCTTCCGCCAGCGAGATGAATGGAAGGCGTCCGACGATGATGCGGTGGCTCTGGTAAACCTGATCACGCGGAATGTAACTGCAGCGGGCACGGCTTTGACGAACGCAATACTGTTGGCAGGTGCAGCGCTGTCGACGCAGCGTTTCGATGCAAATGGCAGCGCTGGTCAGGAAATAGCTAGGCGGGTCTCAGATGAAATGCTCGGCTCTCTCGGTTTTGATAGCTTGAATTTGTTTTCTCGTCAGGTGATCGGCGATAATGCCGGCTTGGTGGGACGCCATCTCGCAAGTGTCAATCTCGGTTCTGAGACCAGAGACATACTTGCTCAATACATTCAAAAGGATCTCGACGGATCCAACGAGCTGGAGGATGTGTTCGTTGCTTTTGGTGAGATGAGTTCGGCCATGTTCGGCTTCATGGAAGATGTCATCATTGATGCGAAAAAATACTTCGACAAGAATGGATTTTTTCAAGAGTCGCATTGGAAGACTCGCGAAGATGCGGGTGAAGAGGAAGGAAAGTTGTATTTTGACGGCAGGCAGGCATATTTCTGGGGTGAAGCAAGGGTAGCCCACGGTATTGGCTACCGCTATGAAGACAGGAAATATTACGTCCCCGAGGAGTGGTTCAAGGTCGCCCCTGTGGTGCTTGACCTTGACGGTGACGGGTTCACGTTCACGTCTCTTGCCTCGAGTGTGGCGAGCTATGATGCCAATGGCGACGGCGAGCGCGAGCGCATCGCCTGGGTCGGCAAGCGGGACGGTATCCTGTCCTATGACAAGAATGACGATGGCCTGATCAGTGCCACCGACGAGATCAGCTTTGTCGGTTACAGGGAAGGGGCTAAAACCGACCTTGAACGTCTGGTTGCCTTCGATACCAATGCCAATGGAAAACTCGATGCGGGCGATGCGCAATGGGGCCGCTTCAAGGTCTGGACCGACACCAATGGCGATGGCATCTCGGATCATGGTGAACTGGTCTCGCTGGATGAGGCCGGAATTGCTTCGATCAGTCTTGTCAGCGACAAGATCCAATACGAGGAAAACGACGTCACCGTGTTTGGAACTGCAGAGGTGGAGCGCGTTGACGGAACGAAGATCAATGCCGCCGACGCCGCCTTTGCCTACAAGCCGAACAAACTCGATGCACGGCTTTTGCAGCTGAAGGCCGCGATTGCCGGCATGGCGCCGGCCGGCCAGGGTCCCGGATCGGTCACCCAGGAGGCCTACCAAAGAACGCTTGTCGGCGCCATCGCCGCAGCGTAAGGGCAAGGCCGCTTTCTTGCCTCCGTCCAGACATCACCCCCGCTTCGGATGAACAGCCGAAGCGGGGTTTTTTGTGTGCGGGTTCATCAAGGACGCCCCATCAGCGCCAACTGCTCGCTCATGGTGGCCGGCAGCAGCTGAGGACAATGCCAACCCGCCGAGTGGTATGGCGCGGCTTTCTCCGCGCAATACCTATTCTGCTTTCCGATCGTCCGGGGCTCCATGGCTGAAGCTTGCGCGTTCTCGATCGCCGAGGCCGGTCGCTGTCGCATGTTTGCCTGCTGCGAGTAGGCTTAGGAGTTCCATAATTATGCTTATCTGATTTTCGCTAAACCATTGATCCTCTTAACGTAAAGTGAGAAAAGCGATTGCGTCTTGGGTGGTGGGTCCAGCCACGTCCCCTGCCCCGCACGTTCCCTCAATCAGGTCTGCTAGCCACTAAATCCGGTGAAGTTTGCAGGTTTGCGCCTAGAGTACTCCAGCATTGAAATCTTGTCCCTGGGCCGCAATTTTATAGCGACGGGCATCTAGACCGCCAGTGCCTCTCAGCCAGCAGTTTCTAAGTCAGCAGCAAGGGACATTCAGATGTGCGGACGCTTCACGAACACGATGACTTGGGCCGAAATCCATGCCCTGTACAACATCCACGACAACACGCCCCCTCCGTCAAACATGCCGCCGCGCTACAACATCGCGCCGACACAAAGTGTCTACTTCACCCACAAAAATGAAGCCGGCGAGGTCGAAATTGACTACGGGCGATGGTGGCTCGTCCCGTTCTTCGCGAAAGAGCTGCCGAAGGCGGCCATGTTCAATGCCAGGATCGAGACCGTGGACACGTCAGGGGCATTCCGAGAGCCCTTCAAGTCGAAGCGCTGCCTCATCCCGGCCGACGGCTATTTCGAGTGGACCACGAGCGAAGAGGACGGCAAGAAAGACCCATGGCTGTTGCAGCTCCCCGAGGCAATGCCCTTCTCCTTTGCCGGGCTATGGGCGCATAATGACAAGCTAGGCGTCACCAGCTGCACGATCATCACCGCGCCGGCCGTCGATCACATCGCTCACATTCATACGCGAATGCCCGTCATGCTGGATCCATCTGCCTATGAGACCTGGTTGGATGCTTCTGTTCAGGGTGCTGAAGCGAAAGCCTTTCTTCTCGAGAACCAGATCGACAGCCAGCTTGAGTTTTACCGTGTCGGCCGCGAGGTGAACTCGTCTCGCTATGATGGCAGTGACACGAAAAAGCCAATCCTGAACTCCTTGTAGGAGCTTCAGAGCCAGGAGATTCACGATGAAGTTGCCGTTCTATTCCTTCCCTATGGTCGCAGCCTGTGTGGCTTTGGCCTCGTCTGGTTGCAGCGCGGATCGAGGTTCATCCCCGGCAGCAGGTTCGTGCAAAGCGGAAGCCGCACAAGGACTGATCGGCAAGAAAAAACCGACAGACGCAGAGGCGATGCAGCTGACCGGCGCGGAGACGGTTCGCCAGATCCAACCCGGCGATATGGTGACTCAGGACTTCAGAGAGGATCGGGTGACGATCGAGACTGATCCGGCGACGGGTCTGGTCACCCGGGCCACCTGCGGCTGATCTGGTGGGGCAGGCGGCAACTCTTGCTTAACCATAGAGGCCGTTCGCCCGGTGAAGAGAGCGAGGCTTTGCGTTACCTACCGAGCCGGCACGGAGCGATCTATGGGACAAAGCTATTCTGGGTATCTCAAGAGCGTGAAGGCCGTCCGCTCAGTGAGGCAAATTCACGCCATCACGACCTCAATCTGTGAGGATCCTCTTGCCTCAGCACATTTAAAGGCGGGCGAGCGTCTCCCTGACGAGGAAGCTGGAGCGGGTCATCAATCTTCCCGTTGCCAGCGCTCCCTTTCTCGCTTCGATTTGGAGAGATTTCCGCGCATTGCGTGAGATTCTGGAAAAAGAATACGGCAGGTTGGACATTAGCCCTCCTTGTCCGGGCGGTCGCCTGGAACGGATCAGTTGCACAAAAGAAAAGGGCCTGCGGTAGCCGCGGCCCTTAAGGTGTGAAGGTCAAAGCCTCCAGAGGGGAACAGCTGACGCAAGGACTGGGAGGTATGTGCTTACGTCAGCTAGATTCGATATGGGTTCTCAGGCCGCTATCTGCAAGTCACTCACTTTGTGCCGGCAAAGTCTTCATCGCGCTTTGCCGTCGCTTCCGCCTCAGCCAGCCGCGACAACAGACTGTCGATCCCATCGTCATTGGCGATCGGCTGATGCTTGGCATGGTTTTGCAAGGCTTTGCGAACCATGTCGCTACAGGCGAGATTTCTAAAGATCGCTGGATTGTCAGTCATACTCGGTTCCTTCCGAGTGCCCGTAACGCCGCCCAAAGCGGGCTGTTCCGAAGGAACACAAGATGGCGGGATACGGAGAGGTATATTCTCTCTCAACATCAGCCAATTGCACCGACAAGGCAGCGTCCGCGTCAATGATGCGCGGTTCCCCCAATTTCGCCGCTGCGCAACGAAATCGGCTCCCCCACGCCCCGCAGGCCGCCTCCGGCGGTCATTGACCCAAACCCTCCCTTGTCGGTCCCGCACCTTTGTTTTCATTCAAAGGAGCTGACGATGACCACTTACGACCACATCAACGAACTGCGCGCCGAACTTGCAGCGTCCATCGACCAGGCCGAGCGTCAGCAGATCGCAGCCGAGCTGGCGGCGGCCGAAGCGAAGCTTGCCAAAGAAGAGGCCGCATTCGATGCGCTGGTCAGCGCTGAGCCGCCCCACTAGGGCGGCTCTTTCCAATGCCGGCGCCTTGGGTATTGTCGCACTATGGTCAAGCGCGTCTTTCTATTCTCAGGAATAGCCGTCTGCCTGTTTGCAGTCGGCTTCTGGTATTTTGTAGCGAGCCTCAGTTGTGGTCTGGACGGCGCGGGCGGATGTCGCAACCTTCCCCCGGCGCCATGGAAGTATCCGAATGCCCTCGCCTACTCTCTGCCGTTCTTAGGCTTAGGCTTGGTGTTTATCCTGGCGAGCCGCCGCTTCCGAGACTAACCACGCTCTATCAGGATGCCGATCCGCAGGAGGCAAGGAAAGCGCGCCTCACACTGATCTGCCCCCCTTCGGTCGCAGCCAATCGCGAGCGCGCGCTTCAGGTCGGCGAATTGACAGCTGGCGCCGTATTTCTTCACCAGTGCTTTCCGATCGAGCATGGCGTAGCGATCGCAACGCCGGCACTCGATGTCGATCTTCTCCGCCCGGTAATCCTTCAGCCGAGGCAGGCTCATCCAGATCCCTCGCATCTTCTTCGTTTTTCAGCGCGCCACGGCTACGGGTAGTTCTTTGATGTTCGTGGTGTAGCGCGGCGACCGACGGTCAAACTTGGTTTGCCAGTCGCGCTTGATGCCGGCCGACGCCGGGATAAGCGACCCGCGCCCAAATTTCCCGTTGACCGCATCCAGCGCCGTCATCAGCCGTTCCGACTGCTCACGGTCCCGCGCGTCGAACAGAGGCCGCGGCTGTGACGCCGCCCGCACCAGATCATTCATGATGATGCCGGCCTTTGCGTAGCGGTAGCCGTCCCTGAAGATCTTGCGCGCTCCACTCTGAGCTGCCCGGATCAGGTCAAACGTGTCGTTCGAAGCCTCGGGAAAATGGACTGTCGTTTGTGCCGAGTGCGGTTTGTCTTGTCTGTTGAAGCGCGACGTGTGCATGAAGACCGCCATATGTGTTGCTTCGAGACCATGCCGGCGCAGCTTCTCTCCTGCCCTCATCGCATAGGCCGCGACCGCCTCGAGCATTCCGGCCAGATCCGTAACCGGCGTTCCAAACGATCGGGTTACGGCGCAGCCCTTCCGTTGTGGCGGTACGTCTTCGAGCGGCAGGCATGAAATGCCCTGCAGCTCCAGAACCGTCCTTTCGCCCACCACGCTCAGGAGATTGCGCGCTAGCCGCGCATCGACGCGGGCCAGGTCGCCGGCCGTCTCAATGCCCAGGCCGAACAGTTTTCGCTCTGATGCCGAGCCAACGCCCCAAACCTCCCCAACCTCGACGCGATCGAGCCAGCTTTGCCGAACGGCTGCGTCTGTCAGGTCGCAGACGCCGCCAAGCTCCGGGTTCTTTTTTGCGACATGATTTGCGAACTTCGCCAGTGTCTTGCTAGGGCCAATGCCGACACAAGTCGGGATCCCGGTCCATTCTTGGACCGTGGAACGCAGATCGCGGCCAAAGGCAACGCGATCAGCTGGCCTGATGTCGGTCATGTCCAGAAAGCTCTCATCGATCGAGTAAACCTCGACATCCGGAGACCATTGCCGATAGATCGCATTCACCCTGGCGCTCATGTCGCCATAAAGCGTGTAGTTGCTGGAGTAGACAGCCACGTCGTTATCGCGACACAGGTCACGGATCTTGAAGTAAGGTTCGCCCATGCCAATCCCAAGGGCTTTGGCTTCCGCCGTTCTGGCAACGGCGCATCCGTCATTGTTGGACAGAACGATCACCGGCCGCTTCGCAATAGAAGGGTCAAAAACTCGCTCACACGAGCAATAGAACGAGTTGCCGTCAATAAGTGCGAATGAGGTCATCCCTGCTTCCTCGGTCGCAGCCAATGGACGTTGCAGAGCGCAACACCCCAAATCTCCACTTCCGCGACCTCCGGAAGGTCAAACAGTGGCATATCCGAATTCTCGAACATCAGCCGCGGACGACCGCCCGTCATGCGCAGCCGCTTCAACGACCGTTCGCCGTGAACGGTCGCCACGACGATATCGCCGTCGACCGGCCGTACGCTTCGGTCGACCACGATCAAATCCCCATGAAATATGCCCGCATCCCGCATCGAGTTGCCGTCGACCTTCCACAAGAAGGTGGCCGGCGGATTCCGGATCAGGAGTTTTGTGAGGTCAATCGATTCTTCAATGTAGTCATCTGCGGGTGATGGAAAGCCGGCGCATAACCCGTGGAGCATGAGAGGCACATAAACTTCTGCCTCGATTTTCAGGCCGGCGAGCATTCAATTTGGTCCTTTCACAACTGGTAGCGAAAGGAACAAACAGGGAACACATAGGCCGCCAAAAATCAAGATAGAAGATTACGCGATCCTAATCTGCAGATCTGCAGCTAACGCGAGTGTCGGCGTGGTGGTAGCTTTTCGAGCGCTGTCACAGTGGAGAGGACGAGATCACCATGACTGACGAAGTGGAGCACCTTTCGAATACCCTGATGTGGACCGTCGGCATGATTACCCAAGCCGGACCGGACGACCTCAAGCGTGTGGCGAAGGCCTATCGTGAAGCGCAGGACCTGGTATCGAAGATCCCGAAGTCTGAGGAGGGCGCGCGGCCTCGCATCGTCGCCTGCTTCCATCGATCGGACGAGTATCGCGCTGCAGACGATATCGCCTGCGTCGGATGGATCCTGACGGCAATCCAAGAGCGCGTGAATGAAGGCGATCTACGCGACTGGAGGAAGCTGCGGACGGTTGTAAGGCAGATGGTAAAGCTGCTGCAGGAGCCAGCGCCTTCGCTTCACTGAATCCGGTCGCTGCCTTTCCTGACGACAGGATCGTCGAAGCCAATCACATCCGGAGCGTTCGGAGCGTCCAGAAGATGCTCAAACCCTTCCCATGTGGCCTTGTCCTCTACCCAATGCCGTTGGATCTGTCTCCATTTACGGTCAGCGAGAACCTGCATTTTCGCGATCAGCTCTAAGAGCTGGCGCGAAAAAAGCAGGTCATCCAGCTGGTCCGTCTGAAACCTGATCTCACCTTTCGGGCCATAGGAAACGCGGAGCAGCTGATTGTCAGCATCGAGGACGAACATGCAGACTTCGGGTTCGTTATCCACGTTCTTGGTGACGATCAGCCTGTCGGCGGGATATCCGCCTGTTGCCCTTTGCAACGCCTGATCAAATGCATTTGCCATTGGGATCACCTTTCTTGTCACTGTCGAATCTAACGGAACGGTTTTGGCGGGGGAAGTCGGTCCCGGCTTCCGCTTCGCGGCGCTATGCTAAGCCTCCTGCGGCTTCCCTTTATCCGTCAAAACCGTGTCGAGAATTCCCGCTTTCCCGCCCCTGAAGGAGGGGCGGCGCTATGCTGAAAGCTCCGATGTTCTTCATTGTTCTTCTCGGATCTCGGACTGGCGCCGATCGATCCGAGCCGGGCGGCTCCGCCAGAAGGGCCAGAAATGACGCCGCATAAGCGCCGGCTGTTCGCCGAAGGCGGCCGGCGCGCGGCGGAAACCAGACCCAACCCGCTGAGTGTCATGGCGCAGCTTTCGCCGCGCCATTTCTTTTCTGCCTTCCGATCGTCCGGGGCTCCATGGCTATCACCAGGTCATGCACCATCTCCAAGGCCGTATCGTCGAGCTTTTTCAGGTGGTCGACCGTTGCTCCCATCAGCTTGTTTCTCACGTCTTTGCGTGACTTGCCTTTGGGATGAGTAGGTCGTTCGTTTACGAAGGGATCGAAGAACTCTTCCGGAGTGATGTCCAGGACCTCGAAAATGTGGATGAGCCGGCCCACGGTCATCAAGGAGGAGGCGTTTTCGTATCGGGCGTAGGTTGCCTCCTTTACGCCCAGGAGAGTCGCGACTTTCGCTTGCGCAATTTGTCGATCGGTTCGCAGCTCACGGAGCCTTTGAGCGACAAGCAGATCCAGTTCCTTGAGGTCAATGATCTTTCCGTCGAGCCGTTTGCGATAGATCGGATGATCTCTGTTCGGGTCGTCAACGCGATCAAGACCGAGATAGCTTACCCACTGCTCGAGTCCGAAACCTGCCATTGCCACCAACCACACTGGAATTTCATCGTTGTTCCTCCGGGACAATTAAAGATGGTGCCTCGAAAGTCTACCCTGGATAGCTGCTTTGGCGCATCGCTTGGCGAACCCGCTCTATGCCTTCGGCACGGAGCCAGCAGGCGCTGTCTCCGCCCATTCGGGTAACGATCGGTTGCGCTGCGGCTTCGCCTTCAATCATATGCATCTTGGGCAAAAATCGGTACCGACATTTACAGCCTCTCCCGATCGACTCATATTGGCTACTGATCAAGTCAGGTCGTGGCAAGTCTCTAGCCCTTTCTTGTCGCGTGCCTACGGAGGCCGCCCCGCCTGATCGGGGCGGTCTTTCCGCATCTTGAAAGCTCCTCACCGTCATCAGCACCAGTCACGGTGAGTCCGATCCCCGTCATGATGAAGCAGTGACGCCGGAGGCGTCCTGTCTGTCTCTTTGATGAGGGAAAGAGGAGCGCCGCCCCCTCTCCCTCACAAGGGGAAAAACGGTCTCCCCGTCCTTCCTTCGCGCAGCCTTAAGGCCGCGCTTTCGTGCAGGATCGTCGCTAACGCGCCGCCCCTTCGGCTTTGCCTCGGGCGGGCGAACCCCCTCCGTTTTTATCCCCTTGCCACCCTCTCCCCCGCTGCTCCGCGCGAGCTCGGGAGCAGGAGCGGGGCACCTGCCCACGAGGGGCACGAGAAGACCGCTTCGCGGAAATGGAGAAAGGGCTAGACTATGACCACAACCGCAACCGTTTACCTGCTGGACCCGGAAGCCGGGACCATTCAAGCCGCAGAGGTCGCAGCACCGAGCGCGTTCTCTCAGACCTACGGGCTGATTGGATGCCAGCTTGTCGAGGTGGTGCCATTCGACACGAACCACGTTCTCATCGTCGATGAGGAGGGCTTGCACGACGGCTTGACCGCCTTCACGGTCTTTGACGGATACCCCCAGCCGTTGGCCGGAAAGATCGTTCTTGCCAGTCTGGACGGCTCGCATGTCCTGCCTCCACAGATCAGTATTGAGGAAGCAGCAGCCCGCCTGAACGTCTGCAAGCCGGTTCTTGATCCGGTCTTTGCCAAGGCAGACGAGCATTCTCCTAATGGGGTTATTCTGGGAGGCGCTTTGATCGGGTTCCAGACCCGCATCACCCGCACCCACCCGACTGTCATGGCGGGGGTAGTCCGATGATCATTGCTGTTGTCGAGGACCGCACCCTGTCCATTCTCGCCGGAACCTTTGCCGCGACCATCGCGGCGAAGGACATCGAATATAGCTTCCATGCCCTCACTCATTTTCCGGAGCGGCGCACCCTGTCCGAACTGGAGGAGCTGGCAGAGCGCCTGAACGGCTTTGCCGCCTACATGGTGGAGCTGTGGGAGCAAGCAAAACTGCCCCTACCGGACGCTGAACTAGAGGCGTTCGCCCGACGTCATGTCGAGATCACCGCCAAGTATTGGGCAGCGGAAGGCCGTTGCATGAACTGGTTTATCACCGGTCCTGCCCGCTTTCCGGTTGCCCGCAATGAAAAGCGGATGCGAGTATCAGACGCCCGCCGTGCTGACATTTCGGCCCATATCGCGACTGCGAAAAAGGCAGTGAAGCGCAAGGCATTTCCCAATGGGACCGATGACGAGCCGATCCGCTCCGGCGATCCGGCCGCCATGCAGCACATCGCCTCGCGGATCGAAGACCTGGCACTGTCCATCGACCGGATGAAACGGGCAAATGTCATCATTCGCCGGATGGAGAAGGATCAGGCGAGCGAAGCCGACATTCTGGCCCGTGTGGTGGCAGAAACCGGCATGGACGAGGAGAGGGCATCGCGTGGCGTTACCCTTGCCCCATGGCAGAACAGACGCGGCTTTTCCACCACCAACACCCGCGCCGAACTGCGCCGCATGCAAACCCGCCTCGCTTCGCTTGCTGCGATGAAGAAGCGCGGCGACCGCGCCGAGGACGTCGAGACGGAGGCAGGAGCCGTCACGGTCAAGGAAAATACCGACATGGCCCGCATTCAGTTGCTGTTTCCCGGCAAGCCGGACGAACAGACGCGGCGCACCTTGAAATCTCACGGGTTCCGCTGGTCGCCGTCGCAGGGGGCTTGGCAGCGCAACTTGAACGAGGCCGGACGCTATGCGGCCAGATGCGTCTTGAAATCGATCAGCGGCGACAGCGCCGCTTGATCAGCCCCGGAAAACAGAGGATCCCCACATGAATGAGCAAATTTTCACAGTCATGGAGTTTTCCGGCAGAGGCGATGCCATGTTCGGCGGTAGTGCCGCCGATTGGAGCCTATACACCCAAGAAGACGGCTCAAACGCTTTCATGAGCGCCGCCGACGCGCAGCGCCGCCAGCTGGTGAAAGCCTATTTCCCGACCAAGGAGGAAGCGAGTGAAGCCGGAGAGGCGGCCAGCCAGCGCAAGGGCCTGATCTCTGTCCTGCCCGTTCGGCGCGTCGATGAGATCCCCTATGCGCAACTGCGCTGGATTGTCGGAAACATGCACGTCGGGACCAGTGATGACGACTTAAAAGCCGACATCAAGGGGCGCGCAAAATCGGGCATGACCGCGAACCCCGACCTGCTGGCCCAGGCTTGCGCTTACGCGCTGGCAAGCCACCGAGCCAATCAGGGCTTGGTTGCACATTTCCGGCTGTAGGAGGCGAAGCGATGAAAAGCAAAGGCCAGCGCCGAAGCGTTGAGGTGTTCGACACGCCCTCCGGGTTAGGGGGGAGCCACACGGTTGAGGTTGTCGAGAACCTTGGAAACGATAAGGTCAGGGTGCGCGTCTGGTACGGACGCGCCACCGCGACAGGTTGGGAAGCATGGAAGGATTGGGACGGCTACCGCTTTGAGACCGACCGCGCCAGCCTGACCAACAAGCGGTCAATGCCGCTGTTCAAATAGGACCTGGGTCGCATTTCGATGCGGCTCGACATCAGGAGGGACACCATTGAGCCGCTACACCGTGACCGTGAAGACCGACGGAGAGACTGACGAGAATGCCGTAATCGGCTATGATCCGCCGTTGCGCACCTTCTTTCTGCAGGCTTTCCCCGATGAGGAAACCGACGAATACGCGCTGTGGTTCGGGACGCTTCTTGAGCAACACCAAAGCCTTGAATCGATCATCGAGAGCGCGCGCCGCTTTGGCTATGAGATCGAGGGGCTCTCACAGAATGCGATCATCGCCATGACAAAGGAGGCGGGCACACCAACGCCGCCTAGCCTTGGCGAGCGATTAGGATTGGTGAGCTGACAATTGTCTGATGCTTTGTTGCGGGGCTGGTTTGGAAGTACCGGCCCCCTCACCGTTTTGGCCGTTGCGAACCTGGCAGCATCGAGCTGGCTGCGGTTCGCCCGAAGGGAGCCCATGCCCCTCCCCTCGGCTCCCCTCCCGCCCGATTGCTACCGCAGACGAAGGCAAGGATTTGGACGTCAAACGGTTGACCCGTTTCTGGTGGTGTTGGAGACCGACTGCATTTCCTGAGCCGTGAGCGTGCCTCTCGTCGCGATCAGATAGGCCGCAAGATAGGTCAACTTCAGCTTCGCTTCTCCGTCGTCTTTTGGCTGATAATTGAGGATTGCCACGCGGCGTGCTTTCGCCTTTTTGCCCCCTTGAACCGCCGCGGCATGCTGATCGATCAGCTCACGAAGCGAGGGTCCTTCTCTTGTCGCACTGGCAACGATCTCCGTTCCCGCTTTCCTGGGCGTCGGTAATGCCCGTGCCGGTTTGTTGCATCGAGCTGCAACTGTTTCGGGGGACGAACGCGAACTGGATGACGACAGTAGCATGGCGGATGCCTAACCGATCTAGTTGCATTGGGGATCGTCTCAGACCATCAAATCGTCCACAACGCACGATAGGATACGAAACAAGACGAAATCTTGGGCTGTAAGTCATTGGAAAAAAACGGTAAGATTTTTGTTCCGCCCCCTGCTGATGGAAGCGATTTCAAGGAACTGTTCAAGAAAATGGCTGCTGCGGGTGCAGGACGCCTGTTGGGTGAAGACGGTTTTCCCCAAGGCCCGTGGACCCCAGAGCTGCTGGCGGAGGCGATCTCAAAGATCGACGCCAACCGTGTCGGAGTGGATCTTCGCACGGTCCAGCTCTGGTTTCAGGAGAACGACAAAGGCATCAGCCCGGCCAACATTCGCTGGCTTGCCCGCATCTTCGGTTGCGACGATCGTGAGGCAACGAATGAGTGGCTGAAAGAGCTCACTGCAGCTCAAGCCCGCTTGGTGGCCAAGCGACGCGAGCAGAAGAAAACCGGCAATGTCGCTGCCCTTCGCGTGCCCGACATGCCACAACCTGATTCAGTCGATGACTCGGTACAGGTGACACCACTGCTGTCCGTCGACCTCCAACCAATGCCGACGCAGCGATCGGGTCTAGCAATCAAGACGGAAGCGATTTTTGCTGAACGGTCGGATCTGAACTTGCCGGCTTCGATATTTGCCGGCTCTTCTGCCTTGGGGTTCTTGTCCTACATCCTCGGCATCCACAGCATCACTTACATGCGGGAAGACGGCATCGAAAAGCAGGTTGGCTTCCTCTGGGCCCCGAACTGGACCTTCCTGTTCATGGTCCTGCTGCCGCTGTTCTTTGCCATCGTCATTGAGCTTCTGGTTTTCTGGAAGCATGATGGACGCCTCCGGCTCCTGACAGAGGTTGATCGCCTCAAAAGCGGCGAAGCCTGGACGCGAAATCTGCAGGCCAACTCCCACACCTATTGGGCGGTGTTCGTCATCTGCGTTCTGTTCGCGGGCGTGGTGCAATGGATTGGCGTGCAGCTTATCCCGCTGCTTGAGCAAGCGCAGGATTTTGCCCCAAGTTGGGGAACGATCGGGATCACCAGGCCCGATATCCTGTCGACGCCGGCGGCAATCGTCTTCACCGCCCTTGCCTACCTCTACATGTCCGTCAGCTTTTATCTTCTCTTCGCCGGCCTTATCCTGCTGCACACAATCCTCCATGATTTATGGAAGCTCAAACGCGAAACCACGCTTCGGCGCGAGCAGGGTCACGGGCCGGATGTCAGTGAAATCGGTTTGCGGATCATGCGGGGGGTCTTCAGATGCTCCGTCCTCGTCGTCCTTGCCGCCATCTGCATGAAGGCACAGAGCGCCTATCTTGCTTCACAAGGCCCTGATTTTGTCACATGGCTGGTTCGCGACGTGTGGGCTGCATTGGCAAGTTACGACGATGGAGATCGAAGCTTCGATTACATCATGCCAACCCACTACAGCAGCCTGCTCGTCGTGCTTTCGACCTGCAGCGTCTTTCTGTACGGGGCGCTCCGCTTGGGTGACGATCTGCGCATCCGGGCGCAACTGTGGAAGATGTCCGCGGTGATCGGTCTGTTGTTCGTGTCATACATATTGATCGACGCATTCGATGGCTTCTCGGTCTTGCTGCTCGTTGCAGGGCTGATCGCGACCTATGGTCTTTTCGATCCGGCGTTCAGGCCAGTTTGGCGCACCCGTCAGATAGGAGGCGACAGCCATGTTTCATAAATGGCTTGATCGTTGGGACGAGGATCGCGCGCAGCGCGGCGAAGAGGCCAAGAAGATCACGGACCTTATTCTGGACGCCGATCGTGCCTTCCCCGGCATGGGGGCGGCTGAAACGGTAGAGGAATTCTGTGTTCTCGCGGAAACGGCCGCCGCTGATCCGGACTTTTTTCAGCCGCCCGATTCAACCGAGCAAGCCTTTGAGCTGCGGGATGGCTGGCTGAAATTCCCTTCAGACGTTGCAACCGATGTTGCTGAAAACAACATCGTATGGGCCAGGATCACCGAGAGCGGAAAACGCGATCAGGCAGTCGTGATCTTCCATCACTGGAACGCGACCGGTCGGAACCGGCAGATCGCCGAGTTCCTTTCCTGGCAGGGGATCACGGTTATTGAGATCGCCATGCCCTACCACTTGGAACGTAAGCGGCCCGGATCGCTCTATGCCGATTACATGCTCAGCGCAAATCTCGGGCGAACAGTTCAATCCGTCAAACAGGCGGTATGGGACGGGCGTAAGCTTATCGGCTGGCTAAAGCGCCAAGGCTATCGGGATGTTTTCGTTCTCGGGATGAGCCTTGGATCTTGGGTTGCAGGATTGGTCGCGGCGCATGAACCCGCCGTCTCACGGGCGTCTTTGTTCCTCACGGCAGGGAGCCTTGCTGAAATGGTATGGACCGGGCGCGCAACCCGATCGATCCGGACAAGCCTCGAGCCGCATCTTACCCTTGCCCAACTGCAAAGAGCGTGGGCACCGCTCAATCTCGATAACCATGCAAACAGGCTGGCGCGGCCAGGCCTCGAACTTCATGTGATTCTGGCGTCGAGGGATACGGTTGTTCTGCCGGACCTGTCCGAACGGCTGCTAGGACGGCTGGGGAATGCCGGAGCCAGAGTGAGCGTGCTGCGGCTGAATTGCGGGCACTACTCTCTTGGGCGGCCACCCTACATCTTGCGAGCCGGATGGAGCTTGAAGCGGTTTCTGTTACGCAAGCGCGGCGCCACTCAGGCTTAGGAGCGATTGAGCGCCGCATCGAGCGGCACCCAACCGCAATGAGGGGAGCCCCCTTCGGCCCCTCCCCTCAAACTCCCCTTCCCCCTCACGACGGAAGCGCCCCGCAAGCTGGGCGGCTCACTGAGGCTTGTTGTCGTTTCCGGCCAGAGCGTCGATGTCAGCTCCCTCACCGCTGCAGCATCACGGCGATGGAGATCCGACCTGGCGGCCGGATCGCGATTTGCCGGTTGAAGGCGAAGGCGACGGCCGGGGCTACGAAGGCCGCGTTTTCAGGCCGCTCCTTAGTGGCCGTACGTAATCTAATGCTGCGCACGATACGGCAGGCCCCGCCTTAGCGTGCAACCCTAAAGGGTTCTCCTCTCCGCTTCGCTCCGTTGCGATCGCTGCGCGATGCACTCGGCGGTTCCAGCCGTATTCGAGCTTCGCGATTACGCACAACCACTAAGGAGGAACCTCTGATGAAAACGCTCGTAACCTTCTGCCAGAAAACCGGCCGTCGCCTTCGCCAGTTCATCAACCGGCAAATCGCGAAGTTGTCCCATAAGGGCCAACTCCGGTTCTCCATCGCCGTGATGCTTCCGCTCATCGCCAAGGTCGAGTTCAGCTATCAAGTCGAGCTCAACAGCAAGGCCGGAAACGACAACAAGCCTCAGTGAGGATAGGCCGCACCCCCCTGCAGGGTGCGCCTATCCGTTGTGATCCCAAACCCGCGGCCTTGCACGCGCCTGCAGGAAGCATATTTGCTGGAAGATGACAGATTTTCCAAAAGCGCCACCCGAAAAGGACGAAAGCCGCTACATCGCGTGTCAGATGGCGGTTGAGACTGTTTTGCAGGACCTGGTAGAGGACGCCATGCGTCGCGGTTGGGAGGAGACGGAAGTTCTCTGCGCCATTACAGAGGTTTCCGACAACCTCATGCTGGCAGCTGCTGCCAATCGGGATCTCGACCTGCTTCTTGATGCTCTGCGACGAAATATGCCTCCGCCCAATCTTGCCGATTAGGCATCACCAGCATCGAGCGAGTAAACAGCTCCGGCGTCTTCAGGGTCCCGAACCCCCTTGAATGAAGCATGTCGCAGCTTTTTATCGGACGTCCAACCGCGGAAATCAATCTCAGCGATGAGCGCTGGCGATGTAGCGATCCGGTTCTTTTCTTTGAAGCGGATCACCGGCTCTTTCGTTTTCAGCTTGTCGAGCTGCTTTCGCAACGCTCGCGCTTGCTGATGTTTAAAGCCGGTTCCGACGCTTCCGACATAGACATACTCACCTCCGTTGAGAGCCCCGAGAAGCAGGCTTCCAAAGCCATCTGGCATAGCTGAGGACAGTTCGTAGCCGAGGATGGCAAAGCTTTCTCGCTGGACGCACTTGATCTTGATCCAGTCGCCAGTCTTGCCCGGTCTGTAGGGACGATCACGATGCTTGCCGATGATGCCTTCCAGGCCCAGAGCGCAGGCGTGTTCGATTAGTCTTTCGGGATCCTCATTGATCTCCTCAGACAAGCGGATCGCGCCTGTAGCCTCATCAAGCAGATCCTCAAGGATGTGCCGGCGGGCGGAAAACTCCAGCTTCCGCAGATCGTGTCCGTCGAGGTACATGAGATCGAATGCAAACATGAGCGCGGTTCCGGCCGGCTGCTTTCCGGTCCGGCCGCCAAGCGAGCCTTGTAACAATCCGAAGTCCGACCGCCCCATCTCGTCGAGAACGACGGCTTCACCATCGAGGATGAAAGTCGCTGGACCAAGAGCGGCCGCCGCTGACGCAATAGCCGGGAACCTCGCCGTCCAGTCAAAGCCGCCGCGCGTCAGGATCCTCACCTTTGACAGCTCCCGGTGAACAGAAATCCGGTAGCCGTCCCATTTGATGTCGTAGGACCATTCCGGCCCTTTCGGCGGGCGGTTCTTCAAGACGGCTAGGCAAGGTTCGACGCGATGCGGCATGGGATCGAACAGGAGGCCCGGCTGTTCAGGGTCGCGAGGTCTCAGGCGTCCGCTTCGCAGCGGCGCCTTATCTTCCGTCAGAAGCGGTTTCGGCGGCTTTCGCGGTCCTTTTACCATTCCGCCATTTCAGCAGAGACAGCTTAACAACCCGCTTAGGAAGCCTCTGGACCTCAGTCGGCTTGCTCCATAGGGTTTGGTGCCCGGAAACGACGTAGGACAGGCGCTGGTGGATCAGGGAACCGCCCAGGAGCTGCTGAAGCTCATTCACAGTATTGCAGATCCTTGCGAGGATATCATCGCTAAGGCCGGTGTGCTCGCCGGCGATCCGTCCCAACCACCAGAGATCCAGCAAGCCTCAGCTGACCTGGCTGCGACTGTCGAGCAGCTGTTTCAGATTGCCCACTACATCATGAATGCAACGCCTAGACTGTAGAGGCACGGAACGGTTTTGGCGGGGGAAGTCGGTCCCGGCTTCCGCTTCGCGGCGCTATGCTAAGCCTCCTGCGGCTTCCCTTTATCCGTCAAAACCGTGTCGAGAATTCCCGCTTTCCCGCCCCTGAAGGAGGGGCGGCGCTATGCTGAAAGCTCCGATGTTCTTCATTGTTTTCCTCGGATCTCGGACTGGCGCCGATCGATCCGAGCCGGGCGGCTGCTGCCGCTATCGATACGTTGAATCAGGTTGGAATGGAGAGCTGCCCGAGGAGCGGAGCGCTCATCACTCGGAGCGCAGCGGGCAGATCCATCGTGTTATGACCCGGATAAGAAGGCGGAGAACCGGCGTCGCCGGTTCGCATCCGAAAGGAGCGGCCGGGATCGGCCGCCCATCTACCTTGCCGTGTACCGCTCTTACGATAGGTCGCCGATCGCGCCAATGGGCAAGCGCGCAAGCGCTGTCGCTCGTCAGGAAAAACGGCTTTCGCCGTCAGGCCGGCAAACCTTCCGTTTTTCCTTCCTCCCGCCCCATGACCCGATCGGCGTCCTAGCGGGAGCGGGCTACGCCCTCCCCCTTCGTTCCGCCGGATGTGGGGGCACATCCTTCGAGAACGAAGGCAGAGGCTTCGCCCACTAGCGGGGCTTGCTCCCAAGGGAAACGGGAAAAACTGGAGCAAGGAACCATGAGCGACATCATCGCGGTAGCACTGAACAAGCTGAACGCAGACCCCAAGAACGTCCGCAAGACCTACACCAAGGAGAGCATCGAGAGCCTGTCGGCGTCCATTCTCGCCAATGGCGTTCTTCAAAATCTTGTGGTGCGCAAAGCTCCCAAAGGCCGATACCTCGTGACGGCCGGCGGTCGCCGCCTCGCAGCCCTCAATCTTCTCGCCGAACGCGGCGAGATCGGGGCTGACTACGCTGTGAATGTTATTGTCCGGGAGGCGGGCGACGCAACGGAATTGAGCCTAACTGAGAATGTCATGCGGGAAGCGATGCACCCCGCAGACCAGTTCGAGGCTTTCAAAGCGCTGTTCGATGAGGGCAAGTCCATCAAGGATATCGCCGCCCGGTTCGGGACAACTGAAATCATCGTCAACCGCCGTCTTGCGCTGGCGAAGGTTTCCCCGGTCCTGTTCGCGGCGTTCCGCGCCGAGGATATGACCTTTGAGCAGCTTGCCGCTTTCACCATCACCGACGATCACGCTCGACAGGAAGAGGTTTGGAATGCCCTCCCCTCATGGGATCGTAGCGCCAACACAATCAAGCGCCGTCTCGCCGTGGATGAAGTCCCCGCAAGCGACAAGCGGCTCGCGCTGATCGGCGGGTTGGAGGTTTATGAAGCGGCTGGCGGTCCAGTGCGCCTCGATCTGTTTGCCGAGCAGGGAGGAGGCTTTGCATGCGATAGCGGCTTGCTTGAAAAGCTGGTTGCCGAGAAGTTGGAGGTCGAGGCGGAAGCCGTGAAGGCCGAAGGCTGGAAATGGGTCGAGTGGTGCGCTCAGCAGCCGGATAATATCTATCAGATGGCCCGGGTTTACCCGCAGCGCGTGGACCTCAGCGACGAGGATCAAGCCAAGCTTGACGCACAGACTGAGCGTTATGACGAACTGGCGGCGCAGATTGATGCGGATCAGGAGGATGAAGGTGCAGAGGCCGCGTTGTCGGCCGTCGAGCAGGAAATCGCCGTCCTGCAGAAGCGCGAAGAAGCATATCGCAGCGACGACCTCGCAATGGCAGGGGCAATCGTCACAATCGACCATTGGGGCAAGTTGTCGGTGCTGAGAGGCCTTATCCGCGACGAGGACAAGAAGAAGGCCGAGGCTACGGAAGGGAAGCAAGGCGGGGCGACCGAGGAAGCTGACGGCGCTTCGAAATCTACGGCGCTGACCCATTCAGCGGCTTTGATCGAGGACCTGACCGCTCAGAAGACGGCGGCGCTTCGCGTCGAGTTGGCGAACAATCCCGACATTGCGCTTGTGGCGGTTGTCCACGCGATGTTGCTCAAAGTGCAATACCGCACGGCATGGGGCATTCCCGGCCACCAGAGCGCGCTTGAAATCTCTGTCACTCATGAAGTGCTGGACGGTTCGATGAAGCGTCCCGCCGAGAACAAAGCCCTTGAGGCGTGGGGAAGCCTTGAGGAAAACTTTGGACACCGGCTTCCCGGCGATCCTGCTGACCTTTGGGAATGGCTGATGGATCAGTCGCAAAGCGAGTTGTTGCAGCTTCTGGCCTATGCCGCCGCCCATTCCGTCAATGCGGTTGAGAAGAAGTTCAGCAGTCGCAGCCAAGCGCTGGCCCATGCCGACCAGATGGGCCGCGCATTGAACGTGGACATGCGTGACTGGTTTGAAACTACGGCGGATAGCTATTTCAGCCACGTCAACAGGCCGACCATTCAGGCCGTTGTTGCCGAGGTGCGCGGCGAGGATTTCGCCGCTGGTATCGGCAACATGAAGAAGGGCGAGGCTGCGGAGTATGCCGCCAAGTCCATTAAGGACAGCGGTTGGCTTCCGCCTCACGTTCGGATCGCCACAGACCCCAATGCAGAGGATGAGGCTGAAACCTTAGAGGACAAGAACGAACACTCGTTCCCGATGGCAGCGGAATAATCCCGCCGCTGCTTTCCGCCGGTCACGTCCTCCAGCATGACCGGCTCCCCCTATTACAGAGGATATGCCATGCTCGATTCTGTCCCTGATCCGACCCTTGCCGCCAAAAGCTGCTGCCAGCTAATCAACGCCTACCTGAGCGATCCGGAGCATGTTGATTGGGATGATGTGCAAAAAGCACTCGATACAGCGCTTAAAGCCTTCGATCTTCCGCCAACTTACATCGAAGAAGCTAATCAACGCACCTGAGTTTTTCTCAGATCGCACCTTAGCGCCCGCCTTGGCATCGAGCCAATGCGGGCGCTTTCGTAGGAGCCTGGGGGCAGAAACATATCGGGGCACAGCAGATCAGGCCACTTGTTGAGAGGAGGCCCGCGCCCCCTCCTCTCAAACTCTCCTCCCCACCCGGCTGAATTTCCCCAACAATAACGGGGGGTAAAAGCCCAGCCTCGAAGCATCACAGTTTTGGGCGTGGAAAAGGGAGTACTCCAAAAGGTGCGCTAACAAATTGATGTAAAACGTCTATCTCCGATGATGGCTGTGCGGGCGCAAAAGCGCAAAATGTGCAACTTGCATCAATTTGGTATCTCAGGCTACAAATCGCAACGGGCGGAACCTCAACCGATTCCGACTCACACATCTAACAGTTTTGGAGATAGCACCCGGCCCAGAAAAGAAAAACCGCTCCCGAAAAATCCGGAAGCGGTCTGCAGTTCGAAAATATAAAAGCACCATCGTTCTCGCAGACCTCCCCTCCGATGTCAATAATCAAAACACTTTTTCGGTGAACGGCGGAGCTTTGTCTGGCCTCTACAGGAGACGGACGATGGGGGAACCCACACAACACAAGCGGCCCACAGGTCGCAGAATGACGAAGGAGCGAGCCGAATTCCGGCGACTGGCGCAGTCAACGGAAATCGGAACGGTGACCCGCGGGCAGCTTGCGGTGCTTGCAAAGAACCTGATGACAATCGGGATGATCACGACTGCAGAATACGCGTTGCTGGAAGCCATCATAACGACCGCCAAGGCTGACACCTTCGATAAAGGAGGGCGCCCGATCGTCTACAAGTCGAACAGGCAGCTTGGCTATGACATCAACAAGTCACCGGGACGCATAAGCCGAATTCTCTCGCGCTTGTACGACCTCGGTCTCGTCACCATGCAGGACAGCGCGAATTTCAAGCGCTACCCGATCCGGGACGGCGAAGGAGATATTGCCGACGCCTGCGGCATTGATCTGCGCGTCCTGATCGCTCGGTACCACGAGCTTGATCAGCTGGTGCGCCAGAAGCGGGAAGAGATTCGAGTTCGCGACAACGCGGCGCGTCGCTTCCGGGACGCTCTGCGTGCCGCGAGGTACGCTCTCGTGTCCTCGACCGATCGCGGCGAAGTCATTCTCGGCCGGATCGGATCCCGTGTTGAGAAGATCGCGGCCTTCATCGGATCAGCCAGGCACGCATCGGCCCACACCATCCGGAAGGCCACAATGCTTTTGGAGTGGCTTGCCGACCGACTGTGCAAGCTGAATCGGACTCCTCAAGTGTCCGACATAGATGCAAATGTGACATGCACGGATGTCGAAAACGACATACACATACAGATTACAACCCCCAAACCTTTTGAACCTCGTAATGATGAACGGCGTTCGGCTAACGCCGAACAAATCAATTCGCTAAGGGCTGGCTCCGCCAGCAAGAGGGCTTTTGAGGAAAGCCTGGGGAGCCGTTCGCGCCAAAGCAATAAGCAATTGCAAATGCGGCCTTCACTTGTGGCGCTGGAGGATGTGTGGCGGGCTACGCCAAGCCTTGCCGAATATGGCTACCAGCCCCCGCGCAGTTGGGCGGACCTGGACCGGATCGCTCCCAAACTTTGCCGCATCGCCGGCGTGTCCGAGGATGCGCGTCAGCGCGCCGTGGACCGAATGGGCCAGCAGGCGGCTGCCGTTGCGATCGCTCTTACCTTTGAGAAATACACGCGCGCCGAAATCAGCTCGCCGGGCGGCTATTTGCGGGCCATGACAGACCGTGCCGCGAGGGGAGAGCTTCATCTAAACCGCTCGGTATTTGGGCTGGTAGCCCGCAACTCAATGGAGGCACACTCGTGATAGAAAATCGCTTGATTGGAGCCGCGCTGGCCGCGCTTCTGTTCACCGCGTCGTCTGCAGCGGCCGACTATTCAGGCCGAGCGCGAGTGATCGACGGTGACACCTTCAGCATTCGCCAACAGAGGATCCGTATCGCGGCCATTGACGCCTGTGAGCGGGATCAGACCGGCTTCAAGAACGGCGCGATATGGAGGTGCGGAATCGAGGCACGGCGGTTCCTCGCCAGCATGATCGATGTAAAGCATGTCCGCTGTGTCGAAATTGATCGGGACCAGTACCGGCGCCTTGTCGGTCAGTGCTTCATCGAGAGCTCGGATATCGGCCTTGAAATGGTGAAGGCGGGCCAAGCCAGCCTCTTGTTGCGCTATCTGCTAAGATCCCACCCGATCGACCTGAGCCAGTACCGCCGCGCCGAGAATCGTGCCCGACAGCTCGGCCAAGGCTTGTGGGGCGCTGAGATTGAATCGCCCTCCTCCTATCGCCGCAGCAATACCGGCAACTGAAGCACTGGCGGCGTTGATATGGATGACAGATGGCGAGATCTCACGTGGTGGCGCAACTCTCGGTTAACCCAGCCTCTTGTTTCAGGTTGTTGGTTCGGTTGCATTCAGCACAATCCCGCTCGCTACCAGTGCCGATGTCCCGTTTGTCGAGGTGACGTATTGCTGCAAGCGCTCAGGCCCCACACCTCCAAAGTGGTCGCTCTTGATGCCCGTTCGCACGGCGACGCGGTTAGCGCAAAGCTATTCGTCTCCAAATTTTCCCCGCCTTCGGCTTCCTCGCGAAGCAAAATTTGTCCCCGTCCAGCCTCCTTCGCTGCGCTCCGGCCTACGGTGCGCACCGCTTATCCCCGTGCCTTATGAACGATCATCGCAACCACCATAGAGGAGTGATTAACATGAGCATGACCAACTTCATCCAGTTCGACAAAGACGACATCGACAACGCCAAGGGAACCGGCCTCATCTCCACCATCGACCGGGACCTGGACATCAAGGTTACACCGTTCGACTCCACCAACGAAAAGGCCCCGACGCATCGCGTCTATGCCAAGTCACCTCGCGGCCACGACATCGAAGTTGGCGGTATCTGGAAAAAGACCAGCGGAGAAGGGAAGCCGTACTACACGCTCTCTATCAAGCGCCTCGGCTTCAACGCCAACTTGGGCCGCTACCCCGGCCAAGATGACCTGGCGCTGCAGGCCATCATCGAATGGGAACCCCGCGATTGATCGCTCTGGGAAGCCCGATCTGTGATCGGGCTCCCACCATAAATGAGCCAATAAACCCGCATTCGCTGGATATTCGGCTCTTTTTGTGCTAAGTTGAACACTAACTGGAGGCTCTGCCGATGAACGTTCATGCCCCCCGCCCAGATCGCTCTCCGGAAGCTGTTGCTGCCCGACGGAAAGCCGTCGATCAGGCTCGTGCCGCCAATATGCGGCAGGGTTACACTGGCGATCCGGTTTTGGAAGAAGCAAACGGCCGTTACGTTGCGGGAGACATCACTTCCGAGGAAATGCGCCAAGAGCTTCTGGCCCGTTTCAAGCGGGCTTGATCATCACCTAGATATTTCTCGCGGCCGCCTGTGATCTCAGGCGGCCTTTTTGCATGAGGTTTCTGTTGGCCCGCGATGATGAAGCCAAAGGCTCCTACACCTATCCGAACACTTCAGAGGATAAAGATTTCAAGGATGTTCTGAAGAACAAGCTGGATATTAGGAGCCATTCGGCGCTGCGTGAGGCCGAATACGCTTTCACGGCTTTAAGGCAAACGGAGCTGGCCGAGGGAAAAGGTCCTGCCGGTAATCATGACGCAGCCCATCTGAAGGCTTTGCACGGCTACATCTTCCAAGATGTCTATGAGTGGGCAGGACATACGCGCAATGAAAGTCCTGTCGTCGATGGGCAGCGGGTAGAGCCGGTAGGTGGGCTTTCGAAGGGCGACACGACTTTCCTGCATGGTTCGCGGATAGAAATGGGCCTCAACGAGGCGCTGAGGCCCGTTAGAGACGATCAGGGCCTAAGAGCTGCGACACCTGAGCAATTTGCCGAGAAAGCCGCGCACGTGCTTTCTGAGCTGAATTACGTTCACGCTTTTCGGGAAGGCAATGGAAGGGCAAACGAAGCGCTGGTTGTCTCATTGGGCCGCACCTACGGACATGACATCGACCTTACCGTCATCACTAAGCCTCGCATGATCGAGGCATCCATTGAGACCACCAATGATCCGTCCAGTCCGGCGATGAAGCATCTGATCCAGGATGCGATGGATCCTAACCGCCGCGAGGCGATCCGCAGTGCCATGTCAGATCTTGAGCAGGCTGGCGAGAAACCGTTCGAGCACAACATCCGCACCGCCCGCCCGGGCGAAGTGATCGAAGGGCAGGTTCTTGGGCATGACAATCGCGTGGCGAGCCTCGTGACCGACAGGGGGATTGTGGCCGTTGACCGCGCTGACCTTCCCGAGCGGATGCCTCCTGACGACGAGGAGGTGAAGTTCACCGCTCGATCTGAATTCAAGACTCTGGGTCGGCCGGAACAGGTCCAAGATGCCCAATCGCAGCCAGGCCAGCAACAGGCCCAAGAGCCTCAGTCGCAGCACATTAATGCGGAGCTTAAGGCTATCGAAGCGCAGCAGCTTGCCGATCGCCAGCGAAACCGCGACCAAGACGACCGAGAGCGCTGATCTGCGGCACGGCGCCGCCGTGAGGGCCTTTGTCATTGGCCGGGGTGCCGGAGTTCTGCGCCCACCCCTGTCCGTTGGATGATTTGACGGACAACTACGATAGCCCCTCCCCCATTCAACCGCTTGTGCGGTCCTACACTCCGTTACGGCCCTACGGGTGCATGGGGTCGTTTCGCTATCTTCGGATCTTTGCCGTCAACCAACGAACAGGAGACGGCAATGCAGAGCGTAAAGGACACCTACCAGCGGATCACCGACACCATCATTCAGCAGCTCGAGGCCGGCACCAAGCCGTGGATCCGGCCATGGCGCGGAAACAGCCGCAGGTCGGCTACGCCGCTCCGCGCCTCCGGCGAAGCCTATCGCGGCATCAACGTGGTCATGCTGTGGCTCTCCGGCCAACTCGCTGACTACGACGAAAACATATGGATGACTTACCGGCAGGCTCAGGAGCTTGGTGCTCAGGTCCGCAAGGGCGAACAAGGAACCCTCGTCGTCAAGTACGGCACCTTCAACCCGAAGGAGCAGGAGGCGGACGATCGTGCAATCCCCTACCTCAAGGGCTACACCGTCTTCAACGTCGAGCAGATCGACGACCTGCCTGACCGCTTCAAGAGCCCGGCCGAGGCGGCGCCAACCGCGCCGGTTCCGGTTATCGACCATGTCGAAACCTTCATTCGGGCCACAGGCGCAAAGATAGCCTTCGGCGGAAAGCAAGCCTGCTATCGCCCTGGCCCCGATGACATCCAAATGCCGGAGCGCGGTCGGTTCCTCAGCGAGGTTCATCTTTACAGCACGATTTTTCATGAGCTCGGGCACTGGAGCGGCGCAAAATCACGCCTTGATCGTGACCTTAGCGGGCGGTTTGGGAGCGAGATCTACGCCATGGAGGAGCTTATTGCCGAGATCTCAGCCGCGTTCGTCTGCGCCGATCTTGGCATCGAGCATGATCCGCGAGACAACACCGCGACTTACGTTGAAAACTGGCTCAAGGTGCTGAAGCAGGATTCACGTGCAGTCATCACTGCCGCCGCGAAGGCTCAGGCAGTCGCTGACTATCTCCGACAGTTCAGCTCTTCTACAGGGTAGGGGCCCTAGCATAAGGGGCGGGTCTCCTGTGCATCGACCCAAAACTTTACAACTGTAAAGTTGGGCACCCTTGATGCGTTAACTTCTTGTTAACGAAAAACGCCTTGAAGAATCGGAGTCAGTCTGGCATCCCTGACGGAAATGATCTCGTAAAGTGGTCAGAACCGTCAAGAGGATTGAATGTTGAAGCCAGCTTCTCAGAGCGTCAGAGACACTGCGTCGAAGATCGGGGTCTACACCTCGAAACTTTCTGCGGAGCTGAACGATATGCGTGAAGCGGTCTATCCACCCTCTGCGCAGAAAACATTTGGCCGGACGTTCTCAACCCTCGACCTAGTGAGGCTACTCAAGGTTCCGGAAAGTACTCTTCGCCAGTTGACGCTGGAAGGGAAGGGGCCATTGCCCGAGCGTGCAGAAAACAATAGGCGAACGTACACGATAGATCAGGTCAAGGAACTGAGGGCATTCCTGGCCGAACTTCGTCCGGACGAAGCTGGCGAGCTGCTTCCGCATCGTCGCAAAGGGGAAAAGCTTCAGGTAATTGCTACGGCGAATTTTAAAGGTGGTAGTTCCAAGACAACCACTTCTATCCATCTCGCACATTTTCTAGGGCTTCAGGGTTATCGGGTCCTGTGTCTGGATCTTGATCCGCAAGCATCAATGACTGCGCTATTTGGTATTCAGCCCGAGTTCGATCTCGGCGAGAACCAAACAGCCTATGCAGCCATTCGATATGACAATGAGAGGCGGCCGCTCACTGAAGTGATCCGGCCAACCTATTTTCCGGGTGTCGATCTAGTTCCTGGCAATCTGGAGCTAATGGATTTTGAGTTTGATACCCCGTCCTATCTGACCTCGAAAACCAGAGATGACTTGGGCTTGTTCTTCGAGCGGTTAAGCAGTGCCCTGGCTCGCGTCGATGATCGATACGATATCGTTATCATCGACACCCCACCGTCCCTTGGATACTCGACGCTCGCCGCTCTTTACGCAGCCACGTCCTTAATCATTACGGTTCACCCGGCGATGCTCGACGTTGCATCGTGCAATCAGTTCCTGATCATGATCTCCGATCTATCGGAGGTGTTGGGGCAGTTTGGAGCAAAATTTGAGCATGACTTTTTCCGTTTCCTGCTCACCCGCGTGAACCCGAATGACGGGCCTCAGAAGTACATGTCTGGAGTCATGCGCCGATTGTTTGGTGATGATGTACTCGTTGCGGAGGCGCTCGAATCGACGGCAATCGCCGGCGCAGCGGTAGCGAAGAAGACCCTATACGAGCTCGAGTCGGGCGAGGTCGGTCGTGAAGCGTTGAAGCGTGCAATTGAGAGCGCTGATCGAGTTAACTCCGAAATCCTTGACCTCGTTCACAAAGTTTGGGGACGTAGCACATGAAGAAAAGCATCCTCCAGCGAATGGCGGCCGCCGAAAGTCGGACAGAAACTACTGTGGTGTCGGACGCGTCTGACAAGCCCTCGCTGGCGCGGCGGCATTCTTCACCTGTCATTTCCAATGTGGGTCGAGCACTAACACAGCTCACAGAAGATAGTGTCATTTCACTCGATCCTGACCGTATCGACCGCTCCCCCTATAGAGATCGCTTTGGCAACGACGAAGATGCGGCCAAAGAGCTCGAGGCGCTTAAAGTTTCTATCGCAAGCGAAGGCCAAAAAATTCCGGTTCTCGTTCGGCCGCATCCGACGAAACCGGATCATTACCAGCTTGCCTATGGTTACCGTCGATGGGCGGCGATCAAGGCCATAATGGCAGAAGCGGATCGCCCGGAGACGATAAAGATTCGAGCGTATGTTCGAGAGCTCTCCGATCGGCAATTGATTGAAGAGCAATCGCTTGAGAATGGTGTTCGGGAAAACCTGACCTGGATCGAGCAGGCAATGTGGGCAGTACAGCTCAAGAGCGCTGGCCTTTCCCATCGTGCCATGTGCCCAATCTTGGGAGCTTCAGAAGCGGCAATATCGCATCTCTTTCGAGTGACGGAGGCGGTTCCCGAAGACATCATTCTTGCGATCGGTAGAGCAAAAGGAGTTGGTCGACCGAAATGGACCGCATTTGCCGAGTTGCTGAAAGATCCGAGCAGCGCAGCACGTGTTCGAAAGATAATCGATACGGTCGAGTTTCGGGGCGCTGACAGCTCCAGCCGTATTGCCCAGGCGATCAGAGCTGCAAGTTCTGCGGCCGACAAAGTGACTATGGAACCAGCTGAAGAGATTGTTGACTTCGCCGTGGGTGACCGAGTTTTTGGCCGCATGAAGAGTAATTCGGCTGGAACTACGGTCTCAATCCCGAAGCAGGAACGCGCTTTCGCACGCTGGCTGGCGGACCGAATGCCTGATCTTCTAAGCGAATACAACAATCGTTCCGATCCCGCTCACCAAGAGGTGTGATCGAGACACTCGTTAATTGGTCAAGAGGAGAGACCGCGACAAAAGAAAAAGGCCCCCAAAACGTTTCCGTCATGGAAGCCTCTCTCAATTCCTAGCAAGATCGAGAATCGCATTTCCATGAATACCCGTCAAGAGTCTTTGGCATCGTTTTGGTGAGCGGATTTCTTTTGCCTGAAGAAAGGTGAAGGAATATGCAGACGGGAAATGTGACGACGCCCTTTGGGCGGCGGCCGGTTGTGCTTGCTCTTGTAAAGAGGCAGCTCCAGACGTCCGAGGCGAAACCAAGCCGCCCGGTTGAAAAATGGAAGGTGTTTCGCGACGCCTGTGAGGCCCGTGAACGCCTCGGCCTCCAGGACAGGGCGCTGACTGTGTTGGACGCATTGTTGACGTTTTATCCGGAAAGCGAGCTCAACTGCGATAGCGGATTGGTGGTCTTTCCTTCGAACGCCCAGCTTTCTGTCAGAGCGCACGGCATCACTGGAACGACCTTGCGGCGCCATTTGGCTGCCCTGGTCGAAGCCGGGCTCATCCAGCGCAAGGATAGTCCGAACGGCAAGCGCTACGCTCACCGGGACAAAGGTGGCGATATCCAGCAAGCCTTTGGGTTCGATCTTTCTCCACTTTTGGCTCGTGCTGCGGAACTTGCAAACCTGGCGCAGGAAGTCGCTGCCGAACGACTGCAGTTCAGGCGAGCCAAAGAGGCATTGACTATCTGCCGGCGTGATGTGCGCAAGCTGATTTCAGCAGCGATGGAGGAGGGGGCCGACGGCGACTGGGAAGCCATCGAAGACATGTATGTCGGCATTGTCAGCCGACTTCCCCGCAATTCTGACCGTCACCAGGTGGAGGCAATCCTCGAGGAGATGCAGCTTTTGCGCACCGAAATCCTCAACCTTCTGGAAAATCAGTCAGATTCGCAAAATATGGACGGCAATGCTGTTCAAAATGGCTGC
>JAESGD010000097.1_pt1 | contig 60688 bp, 63 predicted proteins | sample 9269581 | NCBI WGS metagenome assembly JAESGD01 (sample SAMN14515903, study PRJNA621661) | algae metagenome | isolation source: Cyanomargarita calcarea GSE-NOS-MK-12-04C and co-occurring heterotrophs from... | place: USA: Grand Staircase Escalante National Monument, Utah | collected 2007-12-30 | reverse complement strand
GCCGCGACCACCCCTCATCCGTCAGCGCTGCGCGCTGCCACCTTCTCCCCATCAAAGTCGGCTGTTGCCGACTTTGACACTCAAAGTGCCCATCTCGGGCAAGCCCGAGATGGGTGGGAGAAGGGGAAGCGCACCGCGCACCGCCCTCACTCCATCGACATCGGGGCGAGGTCGATGAACCAGCTCTTGGGCTGCACGACGCCCTTGACCTTCGCGCTCATCGCGCGCGGCCCAACGTCATGCGCCACCCAGACGAACGGGGCTTCCTCGACGATGCGGGCGTGGAGCTTGGCCAGCGCCGCGTCGCGCGCCGTCTCGTCGAAGCTCGTGCGGGCATCGGCGATCAGCTTGTCGAACTCGTCATTGCCGAAATAGCCCCAGTTGTTCGACACCGGCGGGAAGGCCTTGGTCGAGGTGAAGCGCACCATGGCGAAGAACGGATCCATCGCTGCGAAGGTGACGTTGGTCGCGTTCGCGCCGCGCGCATTGGGGCTTTTTGCGCCCTCGCGCCAGTTGGTGAAGACGGCGTTCCATTCGCCGACCTCGAGCGCGACGTCGAAGAAGCACTCCTTCAGCGCCTGCTGCATGAACTCGTTCATCGGCAAAGGCTGCATCTGGCCAGAGCCCGAGGCCGATGTCAGCACCTTCACCTTTGCCGGCTTGGCGGCCGAGAAGCCGGCTTCGGTCATCAGCTTCCTGGCGGCGCCAAGATCGTATTTGATGTCGAATTTCGGATTGCCCCACCAGGGATGGCTGGGCGGCACCGTGCCCTTCGGGATCTCCATCAGCCCGCCGAGCAGCGTCTTCAGCTCCTCGCGGTTGACGCAGAGATTGGCGGCGTGGCGGACCTTCCTGTCGAGCCAGACCGAGCCTTCGGCAAAGGAGAGCTGCCATGGCCAGACATGCGGCTGGGCGTTGGTGTAGACGGTGAAGCCGCGCTGCTTGATCTGCGGCACGGCGTCCGGCGAGGGCGATTCGATCCAGTCGACCTGGTTGGAGAGCAGCGCCGCCGTGCGGGCGTTGGCCTCGGGTAGCGGCAACAGCACGACGCGGTCGACCTTGGGCACGCGCTTGGGGTCCCAATAAGCCTTGTTGGCGACCATCTCGAAGCGCTCGCGCGGCACGAGGCGCGTGCCCTTGAACGGGCCCGTGCCCGAAGGATCGGCCGAGAACGCGGCCCAGGCCTGCTTGGCGCGCTCGCCAGCATCGGTCACGGAGGCCGGCACGGCGGCGAGTTTGGCGGCCCAATGCGCGGGCGAGGCCATGAACAGGTTCGTCAGGTTGATCGGCAGAAAGGCGTCGGGCTCCGAGGTCGTGAGTTCAACGGTGAGCGGATCGATCGCCCTTGCGCTCTTCAGCGTCGGCATGCGCGAGACGGTGACGCCGATCTGGTCTGGCGCGAAATGCGCCGCCTCCTTGTTGAGCACCTTGTCGACGTTCCAGACCACGGCGGCCGAGGTGAAGTCCGAGCCGTCCTGGAACTTCACGCCCGGACGCAGCTTGAAGGTCCACTTGGTCTTGTCGGTCGCGTCGACCGCCCATTCGGTGGCGAGGCCCGGGATCACCACGCTCGCCTTCTCGGCCGAGGACAGGTCCCAATGGGTCAGCGCGTCATACATCGGGATGCCGGTGAAGCGGTTGCCCTCGAAGCCCTGGTCCGGCTGGCCATGGGTGCGCGGAATGTCGGCGGCGGTCATGCCGATGCGGAGCACCTTTTCCTGAGCAAGCGCCCCTGTGGCGAGCGCGGTCGAAAGGCCGAGCGCAAGAAGGGCGGAACGCGAAAACGTCGATCTGGACACTGGTCATCTCCCTATGATTGGCCCGGCGGTCGCACGCAAGGCGATGTCGGATAGCAACCGGCGTGCCAGACCGGCGATCGCGGAAGGCGAGGCAAAGCCGCCGGATTTGCGCGCGATTCTGAGACGATTGAAAAAGCGGCAGGCTACCCTGCCGCTAATTTAAGCAAAGCCTGCGCTGGGGGCTGACCTTAAGTCAAGGATTTGTCGCGTTGGGCGCGCGCAAGGCGCTAGCGGGCCTGATCGAACTTCAGCCCTTCGAGATGTCTGGCACCGTGAATGATGCGTTCGATCACGAGCGCGTCGCCACGCACGGCGTGAAAAATCAGATAGCGGCCATGAACCGTGACCCGAACGCCTTCACCATACTCTTCGCGCAGCCGGTAAGCCTCCGGCTGGCGGGTAACGACGTCGCAATGGGCGCGCAGTTCAGCAACGAAGCTCAGCGCACGAACCGGATTATCAGCCGCTATGAACACCGCGATCTCTTCGAGATCGCTTTTGGCCTGAGGCGCGAACCTGCATGCCAGCGCCATCTCAGCCGGCCATCGCTTTCAGTTTCGCTTCGATCCGGTCGAAAACGGCGGCGGCCGGTTCAGTCCCGCCGTGCTCTCGCCCCTCGGCAATGGAGGCGCGGATGTCCTCGACCGAGAGCTGGCGCGCCGTCTCCTGATCCTTGCGGATCAGATCGCGCACATAATCGCTGACGCTGGCATATTGACCGCTGTCGATGCGGCGCTGGACCCAGTCGCGCATCGGGTCAGGCAGAGACACGTTCATCGATGCCATGGTCCATCCTCCTGCGATGAACCATGGCATCAAATGGCATCAAATGCCATGGTGGTCGCTGCTGAGCGCCGGCGGTGCCCGGTGCTCAATTCGGCGCATAGACCAGTTCGCGCTCCGCCTTCGGCGGCAGGAACGCGCGCGAGAACACTTCGGCAGGGGTGGGCGTGCGGGTGAGCTGGTAGCCCTCAACGACGATGCCGATGGCGCGGGCCATGCGGTCGTCCTTGATGTCGCCGACGCCGATCTCCTTCATCTCGGGCGAGACGATCAGTTCGCTGAAGGAGTACTGCATGCGGCGCTTCTCGACCTTCTCGTCGACCAGATTGTCGAAGGCCATGACGCCCTTCATGCCGAGATTCTGGTCCCTGGCGATCTCCAGCATCGCCTTGTTGGTGGCGCGCACCAGGCCCTCGACGAGCTTGGGGTTCTCCTTGATCAGCTTCTGCGAGACCATCAGCCCGTTCGAATAGAGGTCGAGCCCGTAATCGCCGAAGGTCATCCAGTTGAAGTCCTTGTCGGGGTCCTGCCGGTTCAGCACGAGGTTGAAATAGCTCGTGATGTTGAAGACCAGCGCGCCGTCGATGTCGCCCTTGATCAGCAGCGGCTCCTGGAGGTTCGGCGCCATGTTGGTGACGGCGATCTTGGCCGTATCGAGCCCGTTCTTCTGGACGAAGACCGGCAGCAGGCGCGTCGTCGGCGTGCCTTGAGCGCCGCCGAGCTTCTTGCCTTCGAGGTCCTTGGGCTTGGTGATGCCCGCGCTCTTCTTGGTGACGATGGCGAAGGGCGGCCGGTTCCACATCTGGTAGACCATCACCGGGTTCTCGCCGGGTTTGAGCGAGGCGTTCTGGATGATGGCGTTGACGTCGCCGAAGCCCGCATCATAGGCGCCGCCCATGATGCGGGTGACGGTCGCGCCCGAGCCCTCACCCTGGTCGATGACGAGGTTGATGCCCTCGGCCTTGTAGTAGCCCTTGTCGCGGGCGACGAAGAAGGCCGCGTCCGAGCCTTGGGTCTTCCAGCCGAGCGTGAACTTGACCGTGGTCTCCTGCGCGAGCGCGGAGGTGGTGAGCGCGAAGCCGGCGATGGCGGTGGCGACGAGTCTTTTCAGCATCTTGGTCCCCTGTGTTGAGAAAGCGATTCAGGCGGCGAGAAGGTCGTTCTTGCGGGTCGCCCAGCCGGTGACCCTGGCTTCGATGAGCGAGAAGGCGACGTAGAGCGCCACGCCCAGCCCCGCGAGGATGAAGAGTCCCGCAAAAACCAGCGGCGTGTTGAAGTTGGACGAGGCCGACATCATGACGTTGCCGATGCCGCGATTGGACGCGACCGTTTCGGCCAGCACCGTGCCCACGAAAGCATAGGTCACAGCGACCTTCAGCGAGGCGAAGAAGAACGGCATGGTGCGCGGCAGGCCGACATTCCAGAGGATGTCGAGCTTTGAGGCCCCCAGCGCCTTGAGGACGTCCTCCATCTCGGGCTCGGTGGTGGCGAGCCCCGTGGCGATGTTGACCACGATCGGGAAAAAGCAGATCGCCAGCGAGGTCAGGACGGCCGGCACGGTGCCGGAGCCGAACCAGAGCACGAAGATCGGCACGACCGCGACCTTGGGGATCGAGGAGAAGCCGATCAACAGCGGATAGACCGTGTCATAGGCGGTGCGCGAGACGCCGATCATCGCCCCCAGCAGGACGCCGAGCGCCACGCCGAGCGCAAAGCCGGTCATCGTCGTCGCCAGCGTCTGCAGGATGTGCGGCCAGAGCACGGGGAAGCGCTGGATCATCGTGGCGAAGATCTGCGACGGGCGCGGCAGGATCAGGTCCGACATGCCCGAGATCAGGCAGAACAGCTCCCAGCCGACGAAGAACAGCACGATCAGCCCGGCCGACCAGAACTTCTGCTTCAGGCGAAGTTGTCCCATGTCAGCGGTCCCCCGGCACGGCCGAGCGCGCATCGACGATGAGTTCGCGCAGGCGCTGGTTGAGCGCGACGAAACCCGGCTCGAAGGTCATCGCGATCGAGCGCGGCCGGGCGAAATCGACCGCGCTGTCGTCGATGATGCGGCCCGGCCGCGCGCTCATCACGCAGATGCGGCTGGCCAAGAAGCCGGCCTCGCGCAGATCATGCGTCACCAGCAGCACGGTCGGCCGATGCGTCAGCCAGAGCTCCTGCAAAATCGCCCAGAGCTCCTCGCGGGTGAACTGGTCGAGCGCGCCGAAGGGTTCGTCGAGCAGCAAGAGCCGCGGCTCGTGGATCAGGGCGCGGCAGAGATTGGCGCGCTGGAGCATGCCGCCCGAGAGCTGCCACGGAAATTTCGAGGCGAAGCCCTTGAGGCCGACCTGCGACAGTAGCGCATGGGCCTTGTCGCGGAAGGCGCCTTTGCGCTCCTGCCGGAAGCGCGAGCGAAAAGGCTCGACGATCTTGAGCGGCAGCATGATGTTCTTTTCGATCGTCAGCCAGGGCAGCATGGTCGGGTTCTGGAAGGCCATGCCGATCCGCAGCGCCTTAGCCGAGACCTCGCGTCCGCCGACGACGACGACGCCGGTCGTCGGCCGGACCAGCCCGCTGGCCAGCCGCAGGATCGTGGATTTCCCGCAGCCGGAGGGGCCGACCAGCGCCACGAAGGCGCCCTCCGGAATGCGCAGGCTGGTCTCGGCGAGAGCCGGCACCGAATTTGCTCCGACGCCGAAGGTGACGGATGCCTGCGACAGTTCGATCGCCAGCGCCGGAACGCCGCCGACGGTCGCCTCTGGCGAGAACGGCGCGGCTGTGGCAGGGAAAGGCGGCGGCTGGATGCTCATGCAAAAGTGCATGCAAGCACGATGCCATAGTGTATGCCGAAGCTGGTTTCGCCATGCACCGCGCGGCGCCGGCGGTGGATTGCGGTGTCCGCGCCGATAGGGCTAAGACGAGACATCACCAGCACGGATTTCCAGCATGGACTGCAACGATGGCGCGTGACGCGGATCAGGGCCGCGCCGGCTCCGACAAGGTCGGGACGATCTGTCGCGCCTTGCGCCGCGCCATCATCGAGCAGGCGCTGGAGCCCGGCGCAAAACTGCCCGAGGATGCGCTGGGCGAGCGTTTCGGCGTCAGCCGCACGATCGCGCGCCATGCGCTGGGGCAACTGGCGGCCGAGGGCTTGGTCGAGCTGCGGCGCAACCGCATCGCGGTGGTGGCGACGCCGAGCTGGCAGGAGGCGCGCGACGCCTTCGACATCCGCATCGAGCTGGAGCGGCTTGTGGTGCGCCAGCTCGCAGGCCGCCTGACCATGACGCAGATCGCCGCGCTGGGCGCCCATGTCGATGCCGAGGAGGCCGCCCGCAACGGCCCCGACGCGGTCTCGATCCGGCTTGCGACCGAGTTCCACATCCTGCTCGCGACCATGACCGAGAGCCCGATCCTGATCCGCTATGTCAGCGAGATCGCCTATCGCTGCTGCCTGACCCTGTCGCTGTTCAGCCGACCGCATTCCTCGGAATGCGCCATCAACGAGCACCGCCTGCTGATCGAGGCGCTCGCCGGCGGCGATGTCGACAAGGTCATGGCGCTGATGCACGACCATCTCGATTCGGTCGCAGGACGCGCGCTGGTGGCGCAGGCAAAACCGCGCGGCCGCGACATCATGGATATCCTGGCGCCCTATGTCACGGCGCAAGCGCCTGCGCGCCGACAGCCGGCCGCTTCGACCGCCGCGCGCAGGGACGCCGCCGAATAAGGCTGGCGCGGCACGCAAACTGCATGCACTTTGGCGCGCCACCCGGCTGCCCTGCCCTCCTCCGATCGCCGCCATGCCGACCGACAGCGCCTTCGACATGATCTTCCGCCGCGCCGGTCTCGCAGACCGGCCGGATCCTGTCGATATCGGCGTCCGGGCCGGGCGCATCAGGGCGATCGCGCCGCGCCTGATCGCGGATTGTCCTTCGGTCGATATCGCCTGCCGCGCCGTGCTGCCCGGCTTCGTCGACAGCCATGTGCATCTCGACAAGGCCTGCCTGCTCGGCCGCTGCGGCCATGTTCATGGCGGGCTGAAGGACGCCATCGCGGCGGTCGCCGGCATGAAGCGCGACTTCACGGTCGAGGACGTCTACCGGCGCGGCGCGCAGGTGCTGGAGATGGCCATCGCCAAGGGCACGACGCGGATGCGCACCCATGTCGAGGTCGATCCGCGCGCCGGCCTGCGCAGCCTCAACGCGATCACGGCGCTGAAGCGCGACTATGCCTGGGGGCTCGATCTCTCGCTTTGCGTCTTTCCGCAGGAGGGGCTGACCAACGATCCGGGCACGGAGGAGCTTCTGGTCGAGGCGCTGCGGCAGGGCGCGGACGCGCTCGGCGGCTGCCCCTATACCGACAGCGAGCCGGAGACCCAGATCGGCCGGCTCTTCGATCTGGCAGAACGCTTCGACGTCGACCTCGATTTCCACCTCGATTTCGATCTCGATCCGAGCTGGATGCATCTCGATGCGGTCTGCCGGGAGACGGCGGCACGCGGCTATGGCGGGCGCGTCGCCATCGGACACGTCACCAAGCTCTCGATGCTGCCGCCGGACACATTGTCCCGCGTGGCGGATCGGCTGGCGCAGGCCGGCGTCGCGGTGACCGTGCTTCCCGCGACCGATCTCTATCTGATGGGCCGCGATGTCAGCCATGCCGTGCCGCGCGGCCTTGCGCCGGCGCACCGACTGATCGCGGCGGGCGTGACCTGCTCGGTCGCGACCAACAATGTGCTGAACCCGTTCACGCCGTTCGGGGACGCCTCGCTGCTGCGCATGGCTAATCTCTACGCCAACGCGGCGCAAATCGGACCGGACGGCTTTGCGACCTGCATCGACCTCGTGACAAGCCTGCCGGCGCGGCTGATGAACCTGAAAGATTACGGCATCGCGGTCGGCAACCCGGCCGATCTCGTCGTGCTCGACGCCGCGAGCGCAACCGATGCGCTGGCGGCGATCGCAGAGCCGGTTCTGGGCTTCAAGGCCGGACGCCAGAGCTTTTCGCGGCCGGCGGCGCTGCTGCATCCGCCGGATGCGAAAACCTAACGCGCCGCCACGCCGGCAAAATTCTCGTCGAAGGAGTAGCCCGCGCCGCGCACCGTACGCAGCGGGTCCTTGGCGTTGTCGGGCGTGATCGCCTTGCGCAGCCGGCCGACATGGACGTCCACCGTGCGCTCGTCGATATAGACGTCGCGGCCCCAGACGGCGTCGAGAAGCTGGGCGCGGGAATAGACGCGGCCAGGGGCCTGCATCAGGAATTCCAGCAGGCGGAATTCGGTCGGCCCGAGATGCAGTTCCGCGCCGGAGCGGCGCACGCGCCGCGTCGTCCGGTCGAGTTCGAGATCGCCAGCAGCCAGCAGCCCCGCGACATGGCCGGGCTTGGCGCGGCGCAGCAGCGCCTGGATGCGCGCGATCAGCTCCGGCAGCGAGAACGGCTTGACGACATAGTCGTCGGCCCCGGTCGCAAGCCCCCTCACCCGCTCGGTTTCCTCGCCGCGCGCGGTCAGCATGATGATCGGCACCCGCTCGGTGTCGCGCCGGGCGCGCAGGCGGCGGCAGAGTTCGATGCCCGACAGGCCCGGCAGCATCCAGTCGAGCAGGACGAGATCGGGGGTGTTGTCGCGCAGATGCAGCTCGGCGTCGTCGCCGCGCGCAACGCTGTCGACCTCGAAGCCCTCGGCCTCGAGATTGTAGCGCAGCAGCAAAGTGAGCGGCTCCTCGTCCTCGACGATCAGGATGCGTGCGGGCATGTGCCGGTTCCGTCCATGACATTCATCCGACCGATGCCGTCATGCTCGCCCTTGTGGCGAGCATCCACGTCTTCGTCACAGCGCGAGACGGCCGAAGACGTGGATGGTCGGGACAGGCCCGACCATGACGGACGGGGTCGGTCATTCTTGTTAGCCTAGCTGCCCACCACCGCCTCGACGCTGATGTTGGTCGTGTCGAGCTTGGGCCGGTTCAGGTCCAGAGACTCGCCGGTGACCAGATAATGGATCGTCTCGGCGATATTGGTGGTGTGGTCGCCGATGCGCTCGACATTCTTGGCGCAGAACAGCAGATGCGTGCAGAAGGTGATGTTGCGCGGGTCTTCCATCATATAGGTCAGCAATTCGCGGAAGAGCGAGGTGTAGAGCGCGTCGATCTCGCCGTCGCGGTGCCAGACCTCCATGGCCTTGTTCTCGTTGCCCGAGGCGTAGGCGTCGAGCACGTCCTTGAGCTGGGCCTGGACGAGCCGGCTCATATGCTCCAGCCCGACGACGGCGCGGTGCGGCGGCTGGAACTGCCCGGAGATCGCGACCGCACGTTTGGCGATGTTCTTGGCGAGATCGCCGACCCGCTCGATGTCGGAGGCGATACGGATCGCCGAGATCAGCTCGCGCAGGTCGTTGGCGAGCGGCTGGCGGCGCGCGATCGTCAGCACGGCGCGCTCCTCGACATCGCGCTGCAGATTGTCCAGCCGCTGATCGGCGGTAATGACCTTCTGGGCGAGCTGGTTGTCGCGGCGGACCAGCGCCACGGTCGAATCGCCAAGCATGCGCTCGGACATTCCGCCCATCTCGGCGAGGCTGCGGCGCAGCGCCTCGAGATCAGAGTCATAGGAACGGACGATATGGTCGGACATGGACGTGGTCCTCGGTGTCGACGGATGCAGGAGCGTGCGGCTGGGTTCGAGGCTCAGCCGAAACGGCCGGTCACATAGTCCTGCGTCTGCTTCTTGGCCGGGTTCATGAAGATCGTGTTGGTCGGGGCGAACTCGATCACCTCGCCGAGATACATGAAGGCGGTGTACTGCGAGATGCGCGCCGCCTGCTGCATGTTGTGCGTCACGATGACGATGGTGAAATCGGTCTTGAGCTGCTCCAGCAGATCCTCGATCTTGCCGGTCGAGATCGGATCGAGCGCCGATGTCGGCTCGTCGAACAGGATGACCTCGGGCTTCTGCGCGATGGTGCGAGCGATGCACAGGCGCTGCTGCTGGCCGCCCGACAGACCCATGCCGGACGTCCTGAGCTTGTCCTTGACCTCGTCCCAGAGCGCGGCGCGGCGCAGCGCGCCTTCGACGCGGTCGTCGAGCTCCGACTTCGGCGGCTTCTCGTAAAGCCGGATGCCGAAGGCGACATTGTCGTAGATCGACATCGGGAACGGCGTCGGCTTCTGGAAGACCATGCCGATGCGCGAACGCAGTTCGTTGACGTCGATGTCGTTGGCGATGACGTTGCGGCCGTCGAGCAGGATCTCGCCGGTGGCGCGCTGCTCGGGATAAAGCGAGTAGATGCGGTTGAAGATGCGGAGAAGTGTCGACTTGCCGCAGCCCGACGGGCCGATCAGCGCCGTGACGTGGCGGTCGCGGAAGTCGAGATTGACGCTCTTCAGCGCCTTGTGCTCGCCGTAGTAGAAATCGAGATTCTTTACGGCGATCCGGATCGGCGCATCTGCATCGAGCGATTGGGGGCTGAGTTCCAGGGTCGAGAGCATCGACGTGTTCCTTGCGAGCAGACGCGACGGGTTACGGCTGGCGAGAGATCGCCCGCAGCGAGTTATTTGGCGCCGCGCACGATACGGCGGGCGATGATCGAAAGCAGCAGGATCGACATGGTAATGATCAAAGCGCCCGCCCAGGCGAGTTGCTGCCAGTTCTCATAGGGCGCGGAGGCGAACTGGTAGATCGTCACCGGCAGGTTGGAGACGCCGCCCATCAGGTTCGGCGAGAACCAGAAATTGTTGTTCAGCGCGGTGAAGATCAGCGGTGCGGTCTCGCCGGCGATGCGCGCCAGCGCGAGCAGGATGCCGGTGACCATGCCGGCCTTGGCGGCGCGCCAGGTGATCGAGGTGATCACGATCGAGGTCGGCGCGCCCAGCGCCGAGCCCGCCTCGCGCAGCGGGCCGGGCACCAGCCGCAGCATGTCCTCGGTGGTGCGAACGATGACCGGGATCGCGATGATTCCCAGAGCTACGCCGCCCGCCCAGCCGGAATAGCCGCCCAGAGGCTCGACCATGATGACGTAGACGAACAGGCCGATCAGGATCGACGGGGCCGAGAGCAGAATGTCGTTGATGAAGCGGATCAGGTCGGCGAGCTTCGAGCCCTTGCCGTATTCGGCGAGATAGGTGCCGGCGAGCACGCCGATCGGCGTCGCCACGACGATGCCGAGGAAGGTCAGCACCAGCGAGCCAAGCATGGCGTTGGCGAGACCGCCGCCGGTCGAGCCGGGGCCGGGCGTGATCTGGGTGAAGGTCGCGACGGAAAGACCGCCGAGGCCCTTCACGACGAGCATGCCGAGGATCCAGAACAGGACGAAGATGGCGAGGAAGGTGAAGCCGGCGGCGATCACCTTCATGGCCCGGTCGGCGGTGCGGCGCGACTGGCGCACGCGACCCCAGGTCGCCGGAGGCAGTTCGCGGACGGTGGACGGCGTGACGAGGCTCATGGGATCCGTCCGTTCAGAAGGCTTTGACCCGCGCGACAAGGATGCGCGCGATGACGAGGACGACGAAGGTGACGAAGAACAGGATGCAGCCGAGCGCGATCAGCGCGTTGAGCTGCAGGCCAAGCGCCTCGTTGAACTCGTTGGCGATGCGCGAGGCGATCGTCGAGCCCGGATCCATGATCGAGGCCGAGAGCCGGTTGGCGTTGCCGACGACGAAGGTCACCGCCATGGTTTCGCCGAGCGCGCGGCCGAGTCCCAGCATGATCGCGCCGATGATCGAGATGCCGGCCTGCGGCACCAGCACATGGCGCACCACCTCCCAGGTCGTGGCCCCGATGCCATAGGCGCTCTCGCGCAGCACGGAGGGGATCTGGTCGAGCATGTCGCGCACGATCGAGGCGATGAACGGAATGATCATGAAGGCGAGGATGATGCCCGCCGTGAGGATGCCGAGCCCCGAGGGCGATTGCGAATACAGCACCGTACCGATGATCGGCATGCCCTCGATGATGTTGGAGAGCGGAATCTGCACATAGGCGGCCCAGAGCGGCACGAAGACGAACAGGCCCCACATGCCGTAGATGATCGAAGGCACTGCGGCGAGCAGTTCGATCGCCGTCGAGACCGGCTGCTTGAACCAGGGCGGGGCGAGCTGCGTCAGGTAGACGGCGATGCCGAGCGAGAGTGGGACGCCGATGGCGAGCGCGATCAGCGCGGTCGAGAGCGTGCCGATGATCGCCGGCAACGCGCCGTACTGGTCGTTCTGGGTGTCCCAGATGCTCGTCGTCAGGAAGCTGAAGCCCATCTCGCGAAACGCAGGCCAGCCGCCGATCACCATCGACAGCATGATGGCGGCGAGCAGGACGAGCACGAACAGGGCCGAGAGGAAGCTGGCGTTGCGGAAGATTAGGTCGAAAGTGCCCTTGGGCGTCTTTCGCTGGACATGCGCTGCCGGCATGGACATCTGGTCAGTGACGGCGGCCATCGCGGGCGCTCCCCAAGGCGTTCGAAGCAGTCTCTAGCGAGCTCGGCGGGCTTCTGAAGACCCATTTCCGGCAAGGGCGAGGGTGGAGGCCCGAAGGCCTCCACCCGATAGCGTCAGCAAGCTATGATCAGAAGATCGGCTTGCCCGACGGATCGGTGATGCCCTTCCAGGCGGTCCGGATCTGGTCCTTGACGTTGGCCGGAAGCGGCACGTAGTCGAGCTCGAGAGCCAGCTTGTCGCCGTTCTTGAAGGCCCAGTCGACGAACTTCAGCGCAGCCTGGGTCTCTTCCGGCTTCTCCGGCTTGGCGTAGACCAGCAGGAAGGTCGCGGCCGTGATCGGCCAGGCGTTGGCGCCCTTCTGGTTGTTCAGCGAGATGCCCATGCCGGGCGCCTCGCTCCAGTTGGCGTTGGCTGCGGCGGCCTGGAAGGACTTGTCGTCCGGAGCGGGATACTGGCCGTCGGCGTTCTGGATCAGAGCGAAGTTCAGCTTGTTCTGCTTGGCGTAGGCGTATTCGACATAGCCGATCGAATTGGCGACCTGCTTCACCGAAGCCGAGACGCCTTCATTGCCCTTGCCGCCGATGCCGACAGCCCACTGGACAGAGGTGTTGGAGCCGACCTTGGACTTCCACTCGGGCGACACGCGCGACAGATACTCGGTGAACACGAAGGTCGTGCCCGATCCGTCCGAACGGTAGACGGGGCTGATGTTGGCGTCGGGCAGGGTCACGCCGGCGTTGAGCGCGACGATTTTGGGATCGTTCCACTTCTTGATGGTGCCCATATAGATCTCGGCGATGATCGGGCCGGTCAGCTTGAGCTTGCCGGCTTCGACGCCGGCCACGTTGATCGCGGGGACGACGCCGCCCATCACGGTCGGGAACTGGATGAGGCCGGTCGCCTTGAGGTCATCGCCCTTGAGCGGGGCGTCGGTCGCGCCGAAGGCAACGGTCTTGGCCTTGATCTGGCGGATGCCGCCACCCGAGCCGATCGACTGGTAGTTGAGACCGATATTGGTCTCCTTCTTGTAGGCTTCCGCCCACTTGGCATAGATCGGGAAGGGGAAGGTCGCGCCAGCGCCGGTGATGTCGGCAGCCTGGGCAACGCCCGACAGGCCAATCGTCGCGGCGGCGACAATAAGAAGTTTGCGCATGAGATGTCCTCTCTGGATCGCAGATGCTTGATCGCGTGTGTTTGATCGCGAGTTCTTGACGCGCTCTCCAAATACCCTGCATGTGACAACGACATGACAATTGCCGCAAATTCTCGACCGCCTTACCGATAAATTCAAATAAAGTATTTAATATCAATAGTTTATAAAATTCCCTTCGCCTCGGCCCACCGACCCTGGGACGTGCTGGAGGATGGCGTTCGAGGGTCCGCCGGCTTCCGGCGCCGTCTTGCGAAGGCCGCTGACGACAAAACCGTCATAATCGACGCGCGATACGAAACCAGCTCCCGCACGGACGCATATGGCGGCCGGCAAGCCGCTTCCAGGCCTTGCATCAGCGGGAACACGCCGCTCGCGCGCCATACCTTAGAATTGATGTAAACTATTGTTATTGCAGCGATTTATCGAATGCATTATGCCCAGCCGCGAACGCTCGGCATGCTGCTTTGCACATGGCGACCCCGTCATAGAGACGCGAAAGCGAGTCTGGTTGTGCCTTCCGCGCCGACCGCCGGGCTCGGCGCGTCGCCGCGATTGGCCAGTCCGCAACGGGCGAGGCGCAATCGCGCTGAAGAGACAGGACAAAGCCATGTCGCGCGCCCTCAACTCCGCTCTCGTTGCCGTTCGCGTCCCGGCCATCGGCTTGCTGGCCATCGGCTTGCTGGCCATGGGCTTGCTGGCGATTACGGCCCTTGCGACCGGCGCTTCCGCGCAGACCGTTCCCGACACCGCCCCTCCGGCGCTTTCGCAGCCGACGCCGGTAGCGCCTCCTGTCGTCCAGCCGACGCCGGCCGTCCCCGCGGCGCCGGTCGCGACCGCCGCCTTGCCCCACGACCTGTCGCCATGGGGCATGTTCATGGCGGCCGACATCGTCGTGAAGGCGGTGATGGTGGGTCTCGCCTTCGCCTCGGTCGTCACCTGGACGATCTGGCTCGCCAAGGCGCTGGAACTCATGACCGCCAAGGCAGGCGCAAGGCGGGCGCTGCGCCGGCTCGAGCAGGCCGGGTCGCTCGACAGGGCAGCGGTCGACATGGCTGGCCGGCGCGGCCGTCTGCGCGGGCCGGTCGGAGCGCTCGTCGCCTGCGCGCAGGACGAGATCGACCGCTCGGCCGACCTCGCCGAGGACGGCATCAAGGAAAGGGTCGCGATCGCGCTGTCCCGGACCGAGGCCCGCGCCGGCCGCGCCATGGCGAAGGGCACCGGCCTGCTCGCGACGATCGGCTCGACGGCGCCCTTCGTGGGCCTGTTCGGCACGGTCTGGGGCATCATGAACTCGTTCATCGGCATCAGCCAGGCGAAGACCACGAATCTCGCCGTGGTCGCGCCGGGCATCGCGGAGGCCCTGCTGGCGACCGCGATCGGCCTTGTCGCGGCGATTCCGGCCGTCATCATCTACAACGTCTTCGCGCGCTCGATCGCCGGCTACCGCGCCACGCTGTCGGACGCGTCGGCGGAGATCCTGCGCCATCTCTCGCGCGATCTGGAGCGCCGCGGCCGCGCCGCGCCGCCGACGGCGCACGCGCTCCACGCCGTGCCGCAACCGGACAGGCCGCAATCCGCCAAGCCGCAATCGGCAACGTCGCAAGCCGCCAGGCCGGAACCCGCGCTCGCCGCGATGCCGCGCGTCCACGCGGAGTAAGGCCATGGCAGTCTCGCTTAAGGACGCCCAGGACGGCGATCTCGCCGAAGTCTCCGAGATCAACGTCACGCCGTTCATCGACGTGATCCTCGTCCTGCTGATCATCTTCATGGTCGCCGCCCCGCTCTCGACGGTCGATGTCGCCGTCGACCTGCCGGTCTCCAACGCGCAGCCTCAGGCCCGTCCCGATGCGCCGCTGTTCCTGACGGTGAAGGGCGATCTCTCGCTGGCTCTGGGCAACGATCCGCTGGCGCGCGAGGCGCTCCAGGCGACGCTCGACCAGAGGACGAACGCCGACAGGGACAGCCGGATCTTCCTGCGCGCCGACGGCGCGGTCGCCTATCGCGAACTGATGGAGGTGATGAACCTGCTGCGCCATGCCGGCTATCTGAAGATCGCGCTGGTCGGGCTGGAGGATACCGGCCAGGGCGCCGCGCCGGCCGGGGTCCCGCAGCCATGACCGCGCCGGGCCAAGCCCGCCGCTGGCCCGGCCTGCTGCGCTGGGGCGCGGCCGCGCTCGCGGTCGCGCTTGCCCATGGCGGCGGGGCCTGGTTCGCGATGACCTGGCGTCCGGCGCCCGCGGAGGCGGCAGCCGGCGCGCCGGAACCCGCGATCATGATCGAACTCGCGGCCGTCTCCGTCGCGCCCGAAGCTCCGGCCGAGACGTTGCCGCCGGCGCCCGAGCGGGTCGAGCCCGAACCGCCGCCGCCCGAGCCGGTCAGGGACACCCCGCCTCCCGAACCGCCTCCGCCCGAGCCGCAGCCGGAGCCGGTGACGCCGCCGCCCGTCGAGCCGCCGCCCGAGCCGGAGCCCGTCCAGACGCTGGAACCCGAGATCAGGCTGCCCGAACTGCCCCCGATTCCCGATGCGGCGGCAGTGCTCGCGCCGCCCCCGCAGCTACCGCCCGAGCGGCCACGGGAACTGGTCCGGCCGCCGGAACGCAAGCCGCCGCCGAAGCCGCGCGTCGTCGAGCGCAAGCCTGTGGAGCGCAAGCCTGTCGAGCGCCCGCGTCGCGCCGCCGCGCCGCCGCCCGCCCCGGCGCCGTCGGCGGCTCCCAATCAGGCCTCGCGAGGCGCGGCGGCCACGCCGTCGGTCTCGTCGGCGAGCTGGCGCGGTTCGCTGATCGCGCATCTCAACCGCTACAAGCGCTTTCCGGGCGGGGCGAGCCCCGGCACGGTGCAGGTCGCCTTCTCGATCGACCGCGCCGGACGCGTCCTGTCGGCGCGGCTGACCGGCTCCTCGGGCCATCCGGCTCTCGACGAGGAAGCCGTGTCGATGATCCGTCGCGCCAGCCCGGTGCCTGCGCCCCCGGCGGGGTTCGGCGGCGGCACGTTGACCCTGGCGGTGCCGGTCAGGTTCTCGCGGTAGAGACGTGCGCCGCGCGCTAGCGCCGCCGCCCCCTCGGCCCGGTTACGGCCGGCGTCTTCGCCCTGTTTTCCGCATCGAGCTTGCGCCAGCGCGCCAGCCGTTCGGGATCGACCGCGCCGCTCGCGGCCGCCGCCTGCACGGCGCAGCCGGGCTCGTGCTCATGGGTGCAGTCGCGAAACCGGCAGTTCGGCGCGAGCTCGGCGATCTCGGCGAACAGCGTCTCCAGCCCGGACGCCGCATCGCTGACATGGAGCGTGCGCATGCCTGGCGTATCGATCACCCAGCCGCCGCCCGCGACGGCGTGGAGCGAGCGCGAGGTCGTGGTGTGGCGGCCCTTGTCGTCGTTTTCGCGGATGTCGCCGGTTTCCTGCGCCTGCGCGCCCGCGCCGGTCAGCGCATTGACCAGGCTCGACTTGCCGACGCCCGACGATCCGACCAGGGCGACCGTCCGCCCCGGCCCGCACCACGGTGCGAGCACGGCGGCAGCATCGTCCGAGAGCGGATTGACGATCGCGACCGGGAGACCTCGCTGGAGAGCGGCCGCCTCGCCCGCGAAGCGCTCTGCGTCCTCGATCAGATCGGCCTTGGTCAGCAGGATCACCGGCTCCGCGCCGCTTTCGTTGACCAGAGCAAGATAGCGCTCCAGACGGGCGGCGTTGAAGTCGCCATTGCAGGAGGTGACGATGAACAGCGTGTCGATATTCGCTCCGGCAAGCTGCGGCGTGGCGCTGCCCTCGACGCGCCGCGCCAGCACGGTGCGGCGCTCCAGCCGGCGCAGCAGCAGGTCGGCGCCGGGCTCGACCAGCACCCAGTCGCCGACGGTGTAGTCGCCGGTCCTGGCATGGACAGGCAGCACGAGCCTGACCGGCCCCGCCGGCGAAATCGCCGACATCCGGGCGCGATGCACCGTTGCGATGCGCGCGGGCATCAGCCCGGCCTCGTCGGGCTCGCATTGCGAAGCGAAGAAATCCGACCAGCCGAGCGCGGCCAGCGACGGCGCGGCGTCCAGTGCGGTCACGATCCCGACCCGCGATGCAATCTTGTCCTCATGGGCGATGCTAGAGCGGGGTTTGCGTGCCGAGGCAAGAGCCGTGGCCGGCGAAAGCGCGCCCGGACTGGACGCCGGCCGCTGGCGGCGGCACAGAAGGCCCGCTGCTCCACTCTTCCCGAACCCGGAAAGCGCCCGCCATGACCGCTCCCCTCTCCATCGGCATCGTCGGCGCCGGCATCATGGGCGAGCGGCTGCTGCGCGCCATCCTCGACCAGCCGGCCGGCCTCGTCGCGGTCGCCGGCATCTGGGACCCGTCCGATGCGGCGCTGGCGCGGGTGACGGCCGCCCTGCCCTCGGTGCGTGCGATGCCCGACGCCACCGCGCTGATCGCGGCCTGCGACTGCGTCTACATCGCCTCGCCGCCGGCCTCGCATCTGGGCCATGCCCGCGCCGCGCTGTCGGCCGGCAAAAGCGTGTTCTGCGAAAAGCCGCTGGCGGTCGACGTCGCGGATGCGCGCGCCTTCGTGGCGGAAGCCGGTGCGCGCGGCGCGGTCAACTTCCCCTTCGCCTCCTCGCCGGCTGTCGCCGCTTTGCGCGGCTGGATCGCGGAGGGTGCGGTCGGGCCGGTCACGGAGGTCACGATCGAGATCGGCTTCAGGACCTGGCCGCGCCACTGGCAAGCGGATGCGGCGGCCTGGCTCGACGCGACCGCGCAAGGCGGCTTCACCCGCGAGGTCGTCTCGCATTTCCTGTTTCTGACGCGCCGGCTGGTCGGCCCGCTGCATGGGCTCGCCGCCAGCGCAGCGTTTCCAGAGCCCGGCCGCTCCGAGCGCGCAATCGAGGCGCGCCTGAACGCCGGCGACGCGCCGGTCACGCTCGGGGGCGGTGTCGGCACGACCGACAAGGACGACCACAACCTCTGGACTCTGCGCGGCGAACACGGCGCGGTGCGCCTGCGCGACTGGTCGATCGCCGAGCGCCGGCGGCCCGACGGCTCCTGGCGGCCCGCGCCAGACGCGCTGCCCAACGAAAAGGCCCGCCCGCTCGCGCTGAAGCGGCAGATCGAAGGCGTCGTCGCCATGGCGCGGGGAAAGCCGCACCATCTGGCGACGCTGCGCGAGGCGCTCGACGTGCAGGAGATCGTCGAGGCGATCCTGACCGGCCGCTGAGCGCCCTTGTGATTGCCGCGCCCTCGCGGCAGAGTTTGGCTTTGCATGGAGCCGACCGATGACCCGCCTCGCCTTCGCCCTGCTCGGCTTGACCCTGTTCGGTGGCCTTGGCCTGTCGCAGCCGGCCCGCGCCGAGACCTGCGACGATCTCTGGTATGCCCGCAACGAGATCTACAAGGCGCAGGGCTACTGTTTCCGCACGCAACGCGGCATTCGCGCCTTCGGCAATGCCGGCTGCCAGTATGACGCTGTCGAGGATGTGCCGCTCTCGGCGAACCAGCGCCGGACGGTCGCCGAGATCGCCCGCGAGGAGCGCGCGCGCCGCTGCCCACGCTGAGCTGGCAGCAGGCGAATTTGCTGTGGAAGGCGGCTGGCTCCTGCCGCGCCATGCCGGCCGCGCATGCTAGAACCGCCGGCTTGAACGGGACAGCGCAGGGCGACACGACCACCGCATGACCAGCGCCATCGATATGGGCCTGACCACGGCCGGCCAGCCGGCCTGGCTCGATCTCGCCGAGTTGCTGGCGACGCGGCTTCTGGTGCAGGGCAATTCCGGCTCCGGAAAATCGCACCTGCTGCGCCGCCTGCTGGAGCAGAGCGCGCCGCTGGTGCAGCAGGCGGTGATCGACCCGGAGGGCGATTTCGTCTCGCTGGCGGAACAGTTCGGCCATGTCGTGGTCGATGCGGAATGCGGCGAGGCAGAACTCCAGCGCGTCGCGCTGCGGGTGCGCCAGCACCGCGTCTCCGTGGTGCTGAATCTCGAAAACCTCGACGCCGACGAGCAGCTGCGCGCCACCGCCGCCTTCCTCGGCGGCCTCTTCGACGTGGAGCGCAGCCTCTGGTTCCCGATGCTGGTGGTGGTCGACGAGGCGCAGCTCTTCGCCCCCGTGATGGCTGGCGAGGCCTCCGACGAGGCGCGCCGGCTCTCGCTGGGCGCCATGACGAACCTGATGTGCCGGGGCCGCAAGCGCGGGCTGGCGGGGATTATCGCGACGCAGCGCCTGGCCAAGCTCGCCAAGAACGTCGCGGCCGAGGCCTCGAACTTCCTGATGGGCCGCACCTTCCTCGACATCGACATGGCCCGCGCCGCCGATCTGCTCGGCATGGAACGCCGGCAGGCCGAGATGTTCCGCGATCTCGAGCGCGGCCAGTTCGTCGCTTTGGGGCCGGCCCTGTCGAAGCGCCCGCTGCCGCTCAGGATCGGCCCGGCCACCTCGGTCGATCGCGGCGGCGCGCCCGGCCTGATGCCGATGCCCGAGCAGGGCCCGGAGGAGGCCGGCAAGCTGATCTTCACCGCCGGCCCCGACGAGCCCGCGCCCGCCTCGCGGATCGCCCGCCCCGCCCCGCGTCCGCGCCCGCCTGCCTACGACGTGCTGCGCCAGATCGAGAGCTGGCGGCCGACACCCGAGCCCGAGCCGGAGCCGGAAGCGCCGATGGATCCGGCCGAGCGCGAGGCCGGGATGGACGCGATCCTGTCGGAGCTGATGGCCGATCCCGAGACGCGCACGCGGCAGGTCGCCGTGCTCTATCAGGATTTTACGGTGCGCTGCCGGATGCGCCGCCTCGGTTCCGGCGGCATGAGCCTCGACGAGTTCCGCCGCAGGCTCGCCGTGGCGCGGGCCGGCGCGAGCGACGAGGTCACCGGCCAGCCGGCTTGGCGGCAGGCGCTGGATGCGGCGGTGACGCTGCCGGAAGACCTCCAGGCGCTGTTCCTGGCGATCGTGCGGATCGCGATCGAGGGCGCGCCCTGCCCCAGCGACGCCGAACTCGCGGCGATCTATGGCAGCCATTCGCCCAGCCGCGCGCGCCGCCTGCTCGGCTATATCGAGGAGCGAGGGCTCCTCGTCGCCCATGTCGATTTCAGGGGCCAGCGCACGCTGGCTTTGCCGACGCTGGGGCTGGAAACCGCGCCGGGGCTAGCCCAGCCGCGCGTGGCTGGGGCGCCAGGGAGCCTGCGGGGCTGGAAGACCTAATGGCCCTTGCCGTTGGTCGTCATCGTCATCTTGTCGACCCAGGCGATGCCGATCGCCGAAAGGATGAAGATGGTGTGGATCAGCGTCTGCAGCAGCACGCCGGTCGTGGTGTAGTTCGTCGGGATCGTGCCCCCGATATTGCCGGCCTCGATGAAGGTCCGCAGCAGGTGGATCGACGAGATGCCGATGATCGCCATGGCGAGCTTGATCTTCAGGATCGAGGCGTTGACGTGGCTCAGCCATTCCGGCTGGTCGGGATGACCTTGCAGCCGCAGGCGCGAGACGAAGGTCTCGTAGCCGCCGACGATGACCATGATCAGCAGGTTCGAGATCATCACCACGTCGATCAGGCCGAGCACGACGAGCATGATCTGCTGCTCGGTGAAGGAGAAGCTGTGGGTGACGAGATGAACCAGTTCCTTGAGGAACAGGAAGACATAGACGCACTGCGCCACGATCAGCCCGAGATAGAGCGGCACCTGCAGCCAGCGCGAGCCGAAGATGATCATCGGGAGCGGCTTGAGGGGGCCGGCGACGGGGCCCTGCGACGGTTCGGCCGGGTGCGACATTGATAAGGTTCCAGGACTGTCGGATGAATGCTGCAATGCGGTAGCCGCCGCTGCTAGATGGGACGCGCGCCTTGTGAACGCAAGCGCGAACATGAGACAGGCCTCGCGCCAAGGCTTGTCGGGCGCCGACGCGCGGCTGCCCAACATGAAATTTTGTCCATCCTCGACGTTGAGCGCTTTCAAGCCACAATCGGCGTGGATAAACTCTGCAATAATCGGGGGAACCGTTCGTGGTCCTCTCGCGATCTGGAGAGGAAAGGATTTTCGCATGATCAAGACCCTGACCATTGCTGCAGCTCTCGTCGGCGCAACGCTGCTCGCGGCCCCGGCCTCGGCTGCTCCGATCTCCGCGACCTCGAGCGCTGCGCTCGCGCTTGCCGAAGGCGGCAAGGACCTCGTCCAGACCGTGCAGTATCGCCGCTATGGCTATCGCGGCGGCCCGCGCTACGGCTATCGCGGCGGGTATTACCGCGGCGGACGCGGCGCGGCGATCGGTGCGGGAATCGCGGCTGGCGCGATCGGCGCGCTCGCGGCCGGCGCCCTGGCGGCCCAGCCGCGCTATTACGAGCCGGCTCCGGTCTATGTCGCGCCGGGCTATGCCCCGTCCGACGTCGATGCGGTCGCCTATTGCTCGCGCCGCTTCCGCACCTATGACCCCGAGACCGGCACCTACATCGCCACCGGCGGCGTGGTCCGCGCCTGCCCCTGAACCCGGCGGTAGCTGACATCGCCTGACGGACGACCGATCCAACCTCCCTGCAGCGATGCAGGGAGGTTTTTTGTGTGTCTGCTGCTGGTGATGGCGTGCCTGGGCGCGTGGCGGCGGCGATAGGCGGATGCGGCAGCCCGGCGGACGGGCGCTGCGGCCCGCCACGCCGACGCATCAGGGAACGACCTGCGAGGTCATCGACCGGGCGCAGGCGATCCGCCAAAGCCCTGTTTACGAAGATGATCGAACGCCGTCTCGGCAATCGACAACCCGATGGAGGCAAAGCATGAAGGTTCGCGATCTCTATCCCCTGATAACGACGCCGGCGCTGTTTGCGGCCCGCGATTTCTATGTCAGGCATTTCGGCTTCACGGTTGCCTTCGAGGCGAACTGGTTCGTCTATCTCTCGGGCCAGGGCGAGGATGGCGCGCGCGGCGCGACGCTGGCCTTCATGCATCCAGACCACCCGTCCCGCCCGCCCGGCCCCGAACCCTTCGGCGGGCTCGGCCTGATCCTCACCATCGAGGTCGCGGACGCCCGCGCCGCCTTCGAGCGCCTGCGCGCACAGGGCGCGCCCGTGATCCACCCCCTGACCGACGAGGATTGGGGACAGAGGCGGTTCATGACGCGCGATCCCGCGGGCGTGCTGGTCGATGTCGTCGAGCAGACCGCGCCCGCGCCGGGTTTCTGGGAGCGCTATCCCGTCCCGGCCGGCTGATATGCGCGCTCCGCATTGCCAAACGCCGCCAGCATCGGGAACATGCGGCGAGAGTCTCTGGCCGCCAAGGATCGCCACGTTGAAGATCGCCACCTGGAACGTCAATTCGGTCCGCCAGCGGCTCGGCCATCTGCTCGATGTTCTGAAGGAGGTGGAGCCGGACGCGCTCTGCCTGCAGGAACTCAAATGCACCGACGCCGATTTCCCGCGCGCCGAGATCGAGGCGGCGGGCTGGCAGGTCGAGACGCATGGGCAGAAGGGTTTCAACGGCGTCGCGATCGTCTCGCGATCGAAACTCGAGGATGTCCGGCGCGGGCTGCCCGGCGACACGGCCGACGAGCAGGCGCGCTATCTCGAAGGCGTGCTGCCGCTGGGCTCGGGCGTCGTGCGGCTGGCCTCGATCTACCTGCCCAACGGCAACCCGCCGAATACAGAAAAATACCCCTACAAGCTCGGCTGGATGAAGCGGCTGACGGCGCATGCGCAGATGCTGCTCGCCCATGAGGAGCCGCTGGTGCTGGCGGGCGACTACAACGTCATCCCCGAACCGCGCGACGCCCGCGAACCCGCAGCCTGGGTCAATGACGCGCTCTTCCTGCCCCCGACGCGCACGGCCTTTCGCGGTCTGGTCAATCTCGGCTTCACCGAGGCCTTCCGCGCCACGACGGAGGCCGGCGGCCACTACACCTTCTGGGATTATCAGGCCGGGGCCTGGCAGCGCAACAACGGCATCCGCATCGACCACCTGCTGTTGTCGGCGCAGGCGGCCGACCGGCTTGGCGGCGTGCGGATCGTCAAGCATGTGCGCGGCTGGGAGAAGCCCTCGGACCATGTGCCGGTGATGGTGGAACTGAACTGAACGAGGGGGCGCGACGCGCACTCCCTTCTCCCCTTGCGGGAGAAGGTGGCTCGGCGAAGCCGAGACGGATGAGGGGTCGCGCTGCGCCTGATCGTCATGGTCGGGCTTGTCCCCACCATCCACGTTTTCCATCGGCGAGCGTTACGCCCAAGATGTGGATGGAAAGGGTGACGCGACCCCTCATCCGTCAGCGCTTCGCGCTGCCACCTTCTCCCGCAAGGGGAGAAGGGAAGCGCTCAGTCGTTCGAGCCCCTTTTCACCCCGCCCTTTATGAACACCCGGAACGGCGTCGTCCCCGTCGCGTCGCTGTCGAGCGAGCGCCATTTGCCGGCGGTGCAGAGCACGCCGCCCTGCGTCTCGACGGCGTCGAAGACGATCGCGTTGCGGTAGACCGTGCCGTTGGTTTCGATCGCGCGGAAATTCGTGGTGCATTTTCCGTCCGCGACGACGGGGTCGTAGTCGTGGATCATGATGCCGCCGCCGCCCGTGCTCGGAAACGGATCCTTGAGCGGCGTCCAGGATTCAAAGTTCTCCTGCGCCGTGGCGCTGAAGATGCCGAGCGCGGCGAAGGCCGCGATGAAGGAAAAAGATACCGGGTCGCGCATGGCAGGGGGCTCCGAGGGGATCTGCTGTCAGCTACGTCGAAACCGCCGGTGCGGATGCAGACGCCTCAGCGCTGCGCCGAGCGCCCGCCGGCAACCTGCTGGCGCTCGACCATGGCGAGCGCGGCGCTGCGGTCGTTGACGGAGGCTGCCGCAAAGGCCGCGTCGTGGCGCTCCAGGATCCAGCCCTCGCGGATCGGGTCGGCCCCCTCGCGCGCCAGCGAAAGCCACATCAGGCCCAGCACCGGCGCGCGCGGCACGCCGTCGCCGCCGCGGATCAGCATGTCGCCGAAGACGGCCCGGGCGGGCGCATGCCCCTTCTCGGCGGCGAGCTTCATCCAGCGCGCCGCCTGGCGCGCATCCTTCCGCGTGCCCTGCCCGGCCATGTAGAGCCGCGCCAGATTGTACTGGCCGTCGGGGTCGCCGAAATAGGAGGCGGCGTAGTGGAACATGTCGAAGGCGCGGTCGGCGTTGGGCCTCACATAGCTGCCCTTGATGCCGTCGCTGAAATAGCTGCCCAGCGCCACGAAAGCGCTGCCGACGATGCGACCGTCGGCGGTGCCGGGAATGGCGTCGGCGTTCTCGTCGGCGATCTTGGAGAAATACTCGAAGGCCTTGAGATCGTTGGCGGGCACGCCCTCGCCGCTGGCATAGACCCGGCCGAGCTTGAACTGCGCCGCGAGATTGCCTTGCGACGCGACATATTCGAGCGCCCGCACCGCGCCAACCTGATTGCCCGCCGTGGACGCGCGCATCCAGGCCTTGATCGCGTCGCGGGCATTGGTGAACGGGGCGAGCGGCAGCGCCAGACGAGCGGCAGGGGCGTCTTCGGGAGCCGGCGCTATCGCGCGCGATCCCAGCGATGCGTTGGCGCTGCCCACGCCCAGATCCGGCTCCGGCAGGGCGACGCCGGGAATCGGCAGCGGCGGCACGGGCGCGGGCCGGCCCGGCGCGACATCCTGCGACCAGGCGGCGCAGGGGCCGCCCAGGATCAGAAACAACGCTGCGATCTGGAGGTCAGATATCCGCATAGCAATGGGTCTCGGCGGCCCCTCCGGGGTGGGTGACGGCCCCCCCTTTGGCGGAGCCGACGGTCTGCGCGTATTTCCACAGCGCGCCCGATGCGTAGTCGGTCTTGCGCGGTGTCCAAACCTTATGACGCTCGCCAAGTTCGGCATCAGAAAGGCGGACTGCGAGCTTTCCTGTGATGGCGCAGAGCTCGACGATATCGCCGTCGCGGATCAGCGCGATGGGGCCGCCGACGGCCGCTTCAGGCCCGACATGGCCGACGCAGAAGCCGCGCGTCGCGCCCGAAAAACGCCCGTCGGTGATCAGCGCGACCTTGTCGCCCATGCCCTGGCCGTAGAGCGCGGCCGTGGTCGACAGCATCTCGCGCATGCCCGGGCCGCCCTTGGGACCCTCGTAGCGGATCACCAGCACGTCGCCGAGTTCGTACTGCTTCCGGCTGACGGCCTCGAAGGCGTCCTCCTCGCAATCGAAGCAGCGGGCCGGACCCGAAAAGCTCAGCTGCTCGGTGGTCATGCCGGCGATCTTCACGATCGCGCCCTCGGGGGCGAGATTGCCCTTGAGGCCGACGACGCCGCCATTGGGCGAGAGCGGCTTGTTGGCCGCGCGCACCACGTCCTGCTCCGGGTTCCATTTTACGCTCGCCATGTTCTCGGCGATGGTGCGGCCGGTCACGGTCATGCAGTCGCCATGCAGGAAGCCGTGCTCGAGCAGCGTCTTCATCAGCAGCGGGATGCCGCCGACCTCGAACATGTCCTTGGCGACGTATTTTCCGCCGGGCTTGAGGTCGGCGATATAGGGCGTCTTCCTGAAGATCTCGGCCACGTCGAACAGGTCGAATTCGATGCCGCATTCATGCGCGATCGCCGGCAGATGCAGCGCCGCATTGGTCGAGCCGCCCGAGGCCGCCACCACTGTGGCCGCATTCTCCAGCGCCTTGAGCGTGACGATGTCGCGCGGCCGGATGTTGCGGGCGATCAGCTCCATCACCATCTCGCCGGCCGTGTAGCAGAAGCTGTCGCGGACCTCGTAAGGGGCCGGCGCGCCGCACGAGTAGGGCAGCGCGAGACCAATCGCCTCGGCGACGGTCGCCATGGTGTTGGCGGTGAACTGCGCGCCACACGACCCCGCGGACGGGCAGGCCGCCTCTTCGAGCTCCTTCAGGTCCTCGTCGGACATCGCGCCGACCGAATGCTTCCCGACCGCCTCGAACACGTCCTGCACGGTGACCGGCTGGCCCTTGAAGCGGCCGGGCAGGATCGAGCCGCCATAGATGAAGATCGACGGCACGTTGAGGCGCACCATGGCCATCATCATGCCCGGCAGCGACTTGTCGCAGCCGGCCAGTCCGACCAACGCGTCGTAGCAATGGCCGCGCATGGTCAACTCGACCGAGTCGGCGATGACCTCGCGCGAGGCGAGCGAGGACTTCATGCCCTGGTGGCCCATGGCGATGCCGTCGGTCACCGAGATCGTGCAGAACTCGCGCGGCGTGCCGTTGGCGGAGGCGACGCCCTTCTTGACGGCCTGGGCCTGGCGCATCAGGGCGATATTGCAGGGCGCGGCCTCGTTCCAGCAGGAGGCGACGCCGACGAAGGGCTGCGAGATCTGACGCGAGGTCATGCCCATCGCGTAATAATAGGAACGGTGCGGCGCGCGAGCCGGGCCGACGCTCACATGCCGGCTGGGAAGCTTCGACTTGTCGAAAACGCGCGCATCCATCGTCTTTTTTCCTCGTTCCGCCCTGCGTTCGTCACGCCCGGCAGATGTGCCATGCGGGTCGAAGCGGGCGCAACGTCACACACTGTCAGGAAAGCAGCGAGGTTAACCGCGCGACTTTGCCGGACAGACTTTAATTCTTCTATATCTCAGTGACTTATCGCCCGGCTTCAATCGGCGCGCTTTGTGGCGGCATCGCGGCAATTCCGCCGACGCAGGGGTGGCGCGTAGCAATGCGTCGAACTGTTGCGGCGATGTCACAAAGCGTCGGGGAGTCGGCTGCTCACAGCACCATCGGCAGGACGAAGAAACCGCCAACCACCACCACCACGAGCGCCAGCGCCGTCATCGGCAGATGCTTCTCGATGAAGATGCGGATGTCGTCGCCATAGTAGCGCAGCGCGACCGCGATCATCGCGAAGAAGGTGACGCGCGAGACGACCATGCCGACGGTGAACTTCCACAGGTCGAAATGCAGGAAGCCGGACATGATCGTGACGATCTTGAACGGGATCGGCGTCAGACCCTTGGTGACGAGCACCCAGAACCAGAAGTCCTTGGAGGTCGTGATGAGTTCGGCCGCCTTGTCCTGCAGTCCATAGATCGAGATCAGCCAGGAGCCGAGCGAGTCGTAGAGCAGCGCGCCGATCGCGTAGCCGAGATAGCCGCCCAGCACCGCGCCAAGCGAGCAGACGCCGGCATAGAACCAGGCGCGGTCGGGCCGCGCGATGCACATCGGGATCAGCAGCGGGATCGGCGGCAGCGGGCTGACCGAGCTTTCGACGAAGGTCAGCGCGAACAGGAGCCAGGGGGCGGCGGGGTGCGACGAGTAGGAAACCAACCCGTCATAGGCTCGCTTGAGCATGGTGTCTTGGAACCGGTCCTGGGTTGTCGCGCGCATGGCAGCTCTGCATGCGGCGCGCATCTAAGCGATGTCTGTATGAGATTGCCAGAACTCTCTTACGCTAACGTCAATTTGACGACGGCGGCGTGACGGCGCGGTGGCGGGGGGCGGCCCACCCACCGGCCCTCATCCTGAGGAGCGGGCTTCAGCCCGCGTCTCGAAGGATGCTCCAGTTTGCTCCTCAGACATCTGGGGCATCCTTCGAGACGCCGCTGGCGCGGCTCCTCAGGATGAGGGCGGAGGCTCACGGCGCAGGTTACGTCAGCCGCGCCAGCGCCTCGATGATCTTGAGCTTCCGCGCTTCGGCCGCCGCCTTGCGCTCGCGGTTCTCCTCGACGACCTCTTCGGGCGCACGCGCCATGAAATCGGGGTTGCCGAGCTTTTTGTCGACCACCGCGATGTCCTGGTCGAGCTTGACCAGTTCCTTCTCTAGCCGCGCCCGCTCGACGTCGAGGTCGATGATCCCTGCCAGCGGCAGCGCCGCCACCTCGCCGCGCACGATGATCTGCGCCGATTGGCCCGGCGCGGTCTCGCTGAAGGCGATGTTCGAGACCCGCGCCAGCCGCTCGATCATCGGGGACCAGGCCTCGATTGCCGCGCGCGTCGCCGCCGAGGCCTTGACCAGCACCAGCGAGGATTGCGTCCCGGCCGGCACGTTGATCTCGGAGCGCACCGAGCGGATGTCGGAGATCAGATCGACGACGAAGCCGATCTCGGCCTCGGCCGCCTCGTCGCGCAGGACAGCGAGCTCAGGCCAATGCGTCAGGCACACCAGCGAATCGTCGCCCGAAGCCAGCTTGCGCGGAGCGCCCTCGCCTGCCTTCTGCGCCCAGAGTTCCTCCGTCAGGAACGGCATGAACGGGTGCAGGAGCTGGCAGATCAGGTCGATGACATGCGCCACCGTGGCTTGAGTCTCGGCCCTCTGCGCCGGATCGACGCCCTCGCCCTGCAGCACCGGCTTGGCGAGTTCGAGATACCAGTCGCAGAACTGGCCCCAGACGAAGCGGTAGGCTGCGCCCGCCGCCTCGTTGAAGCGGAAGGTCGGGATGCCGGCCGCGATCTCGTCGGCCGCACGGGCCGCCTCGCTGAGAATCCAGCGGTTGAGCGGCTGTTTTACGGCCGAAGGGTCGAACCCGGTCACGCGGACACAGCCGTTCAGCTCGGCAAAGCGCGCCGCATTCCAGATTTTCGTCGCAAAATTGCGGTAGCCCTCGACCCGGTTCGTCGCCAGCTTGATGTCGCGCCCCTGTGCGGCCATCGCGGCGAGCGTGAAGCGCAGCGCATCGGCCCCGTACTGGTCGATCAGGACCAGCGGGTCGATGACGTTGCCCTTCGACTTCGACATCTTCGCGCCCTTCTCGTCGCGAACGATGGCGTGGATGTAGACGTCCCTGAACGGCACCTCGTCCATGAATTTGAGGCCCATCATCATCATCCGGGCGACCCAGAAGAAGATGATGTCGAAGGCGGTGACCAGCGTCGCCGTTGGGTAGTAGCGCTTCAGTTCGTCGGTCTCGCCGGGCCAGCCCAGCGTCGAGAACGGCCAGAGCGCCGAGGAGAACCAGGTGTCGAGCACGTCCTCGTCTTGGTAGATATACGCGACACTGTGGTCGAATAGAGCAGCAGATTCCGCCTCAGCTTTCGATTTTTTTGCGATAACTTTGAGGTTCGAGGCCATTTCCCACTGCGCAACTGCGTCGGCCTCGTTGTGGGCGATCATAAACTCGATTCCCGAGAGTTTATTGATCAATTTGTCGCCAGCAGCATACCAAGCCGGTATTTGGTGCCCCCACCAAAGTTGGCGCGAAACGCACCAAGGCTCGATTTTTTCTAGCCAGTCGAAATAGACCTTGGTCCAGCTTTCTGGCGTAAATTTTGTCCGACCATCTTTCACAGCCGCAAGCGCACGCTCAGCAAGCGGCTTAACGTCCACATACCACTGATCAGTCAGCCATGGCTCGATAGCAACCTCTGACCGATCGCCGTGCGGAACAGCGTGCGCATGAGGTTCGATTTTGCTCAAGAACCCCTGTTCGTGCATCAACTGCACGACACGCTTTCGCGCCGCGTAACGATCTAACCCCCGTAGCTCGGCAGGAATGCAGTCCTCGTCGCGTAAACCGGCCGACAGTTCGTCGTTCGTTGCCGCAAGATGTTCGCCATCAGTCGAGCTGCGACCTATGATTTTCGCCTCAGAAGTCAGAATATTGAAAGAATCGAGATTGTTACGTTTCCCAACATCAAAGTCATTGAAGTCATGTGCCGGTGTGATTTTAACAGCACCCGTCCCTTTTTCAGGATCAGAATAATCATCTGGAACAATGGGAATTAGATTTGAACGAATTGGGTGATTGAGCCTGAGCGGCAAGACAGCGTTGGTACGATGAAGATGCCTAAACCGCTCATCATCCGGATGCACGGCGATGCCTGTGTCGCCCAGCATCGTCTCGGGCCGCGTCGTCGCGACCTGGACATAGGTCGAGGCGTCGTCGGCGTCGTAGCTCGCGCCTTCCAGCGGATAGTTGAAGTAGTAGAGATGCCCGTTCGGGTCCTTGGTCAGGACCTTGTCGAGCTTGGCCGGGTCAAAAGCCTCCTCCCCGCCCCGCGTCCATTTGAACGAGCCGGTCTTCTCGACCTGCACGACCTCGAGGTCGGAGATCGCGGTCTGGAATTTCGGGTCCCAGTTGACCAGCCGCTTGGCGCGGTAAATCAGCCCCTGCCTGTGCAGGGACACGAAGACCTTGAGGACTGCGGCGCTCAGACCCTCGTCCATGGTGAAGCGCTCGCGCGACCAGTCGCAGCTCGCGCCCAGCCGCTTGAGCTGGTTGACGATCGTCCCGCCGGATTCCTCCTTCCAGCGCCAGACCTCCTCCAGAAAGGCCTCGCGGCCCATGCTGCGGCGGTCGGTCCTGTTCTCGGCGGCCAGACGGCGCTCGACGACCATCTGTGTCGCGATGCCGGCATGATCAGTACCGGGTTGCCAGAGCACGTCCTTGCCGCGCATGCGCTCGAAGCGGCAGAGCACGTCCTGCAGCGTGTTGTTGAGCGCGTGGCCCATATGCAGCGAGCCGGTGACGTTGGGCGGCGGGATGACGATGCAATAGGGCTCCGCGCCGGGCGCAGCCCCGCGCCCGGCCTTGAAGGCTTCGGCCTTGTCCCAGGCGGCGCTGACGCGCGCCTCGACGGCAGCCGGCTCGAATGTCTTGTCCATCATCGCTTCGCTCGAACGAAAAAGCGGCCGGGGAATGAGCCCCGGCCGCGAAAATCAAAGGCCTGAAAAGGTCGGGAGACTTAAGAGCCCAAGCAGGGCCCGCCCGTCAACGGTTACGATGGCGGGAGGGCCGATGGAAAGACGCGCGTAAAGTCCGTTTTGAAACTCGCTCCGGTGAGTCGGCTGGCGTGGCTTTCGAGAACCGGAGCGGAGCGGACTTTAAGTCCGTGAGCACCGGAAGCGCAGAAAGCCGCGTCAGACGGCCGCCGGAGTGGAGTTTCGGACGGACTTTCAATCCGCCATGTTCGACTGCAGAAACCACAGCGACTTGTCGAGCATCTGCGAATAGGCGGTCAGCAGGTCGGCGGTGCCGGCGTCGCCGGCCTCGTCGGCGGCATCGATCGCCTCGCGCACCAGATTGGCGGTCGCGGCGTAGCGCTCGATCAGGGCGTTGAGGTGCTCCTGGATCGCGATGATTTCGGCCGGATAGGCTTTCAGGCTCGTCGCCCTGGCGGTCGTCTGCGTGGTGCCGAGCGCGATGCCGCCGAGCTGGACGATGCGTTCGGCGATCTCGTCGACATGCGTGTCGAGCTCCTTGCGGAAGCCGTCGAGCATCAGATGCACGCCGATGAAGCCCGGCCCCTTGACGTTCCAGTGCGCCTGCTTGGTCAGCAGCGCGAGGTCGATGCCGTCGGCAAGCCTTGCATTGAGCAGGCCGGCGATCTCGGACTTGGCATTGGAGGTCATGTCGACCTTGCTGGAGCGGACGATCTTGCTTGAGGCGGCCGACTTCGCGGCGCTTGTGCTGGCTGGCTTCTTCATGGTTGTCACCCCGGACTGGATTGCACGGACGGACGCGGTAGTGCGACCGGCCTTGCCGCCAACTACGCATGACCCGTGTCTGCGTTCCTGTCCGCCGTGAAGAACCTGCAATGCGCGGAGCAAGCGGTTTCTGTCGCCAACGGCGGAACCGGCGGCGGCGACGCTGGTTATCGCTGCAACCGACAGGAGCCTTGCCATGACCCACCACACCGACCAGGACCGCGCCTGGGAGATGATCGAGCAGATCGGCATGTGCATGCTGGTCACCCATGACGGCGCGGGCGACACGCTGCGCGCCCGCCCGATGGACGCCCATGCCTCGCGCGCGGAGGACGCGATCTATTTCCTCACAGACGTCCGCTCCCACAAGGACGACGAGGTCGAGATCAACGACAATGTCTGCCTGACCTTTGCCGACAATGGCGGCTGGCGCTTCGTCTCGGTGACCGGCACGGCCAACGTCCTCGACGACCGCCGCAAGGTGCACGAACTCTGGTCGCCCGAGAACAAGGCGTTCTGGGACGGCAAGGACGACCCCAATATCCGCATCCTGAAGGTGCGGCCCTCGCAGGCGGAGTTCTGGGACAGCCCCGGCAAGATCGTCGCCACGGTCAAGATGGCGACGGCAGCCATCACCGGCTCGAAGCCCTCGCTCGGCGAGAACCGCAAGGTCGTGCTCTGAGCCCGCGTTCCCCGATACACCCTACAGACAGGACGATCCCATGAATCTTCTCGTTCACGCGCTTGGCGCATGGTTTGCGACGAAAGCCGCCTCGGGAGCCTATTCGCGACCCGTCGCGGTCGGCATAGCGATGCTGGTTTCGCGGCTGGGCACGCCCACGGCCGTGCTGGCGCTCGCCGGTCTCGCCTACAAGAAACTGCGCGACGAAGGCGCGTTTGAGCGGCTTCAGACCCCTCCGGCGGCCAAGCGGCGCACAGCCCGGCGCTGACCGCGAGAATGACTGGGTAAACAAGCAGGCTCGCTCAGGCGGGCCTGCTTTTCCGCGACACCGGCCTAGTGACGGCCGCCGCGCGCCACGCGCTCGATCTCGGCGCGCACCAGCCGCTCGACCATGGTCGGCAGGTTGTCGTCGAGCCAGGTCTTGAGCATCGGCTTGAGCATGTCCTTGACCAGATCTTCCAGCGTGCGCGCATTGTTGCTCAGCACGGTATGGGCAAGCTGTCCGAAGGCGTTGTTGACCGAGGAACTGGCCTGATCGGACAGGAGTTGCGCCATGTCGAACGCCGCTGGGCTTACCGGGGCGTCGGACGCCGCGAAAGCCGGCATCGGCGGCGGCACGAAAGCCTGCGGCGGCGGCGCAACGGCGGCGGGTTGTGGCTCGGGCGGAAGCTCGACCGGATCGAGAAACTCGATATCGCCGATGTCGGCGGCGGCGGCCTGTGCCGCGACAGGCTCGGCGGCCGCAGGCGCCGGGACGGCGGGCGCCTCGGCTGCAGACGCCGGAATCAGCGACGCCTCGGCGCCGAGATCGAGCACGTCGTCGTCGATGTCGGGCGGGGCGCTGGCTTCGGCTGCAGGCGCGGCCTCGGCGGCGGACTCCTCGGCCGGTTTCACCTCGTCATCCGCAATGATCCGGCGGATGGAGGCGAGAATCTCCTCCATTGACGGTTCGGCGGGCTTCGCTTGCGCGTTCATTTCGGGTCCGGACCACTCGACGCCGCGCGCCGGTCGAATCGACGACGCTCACGATTGAGTATTTCAGGCGGACTCGCTCAGGCAAGGCGGCTTTGCAGCCGCCCACAGGAGAAATCCCGATTGTTGCGCGAAAGCCGCCCCGCCCGGGCGGCCTACGGCGGCGAAGCCCGGCTCAGCGGCCATCCGGCGTCTGCGTGCCCCAGAGCAGGTTCTTTACCTGATCGTAGTGGCGGCGCGCATCGTAATGCTCGGCCTTCAGCTTCAGCGTCTGCGCCGAGAGCCGCCCGACGGCCGACAGCACGGAATAGGACGCCACGACCCGGTCGCGCTGCGCGGTCACCAGCGTGGAGCGCGCGCTGACCAGTTCCTGCTGGGCGTTCAGCACGTCGAGCGTGGTGCGCTGGCCGACCTTGGCTTCCTCGCGGACGCCCGCGAGCGCCGTCTCGGCGGCCTGGACCTGGGCCTGGGCCGCCACGATCTGCGCCTTGGCGGCCTCGAGGCCGCCCCAGGCCGAAACCACGGCCGCGCGCACGGTGTCGCGCTGGGTGTCGACCTCGATCCGGCGCTGCCCGGCCGTCTCCTTGGCCTGTCTTGTGCGCGAATAGACCTGCCCGCCCTCGTAGATCGGGATCGTCAGCGTGCCGACGATGCTGGCGCTGGCCCGGTTGTCGCCGAACGCTGTCGAATCATAGCGCTGCTGGACGGTGCCGCGCACGCCGAGAACCGGATAGAGATCGGCTTCGGTGACCTTCACCTGCAGTTCGGCGGCGTCGACCCCGTGCAGCGAAGCGATGATGGCGGGGTGTCCGGACAGGGCCACGTTGAGCGCGGCCGGCAGCGTTCGCGGCAACAGTTTCTCGACCGGACGTCCCGGCGCGAGAGCCCTCGGTTCGACGCCGACATTCTGGCGATAACGCGCGATCGAGGTCTTGAGATTCGATTCGGCCAGGATCGCCTGCGATTGCGACGACGACAGGCGCGCCTCCGCCTGGGCGACGTCGGTGCGGGTTACTTCGCCGACCTGAAACCGGTCGCGCGTCTGGCGCAGCTGCTCCTCCAGAACCTCGACGTTGTTGCGGTTGAGGTTGAGGATCGCGGTGTCGCGCAACACGTTCATATAGGAGGTCGCCGCGTCGAGCAGGACGTTCTGTTCGGTGTTTCGCAGCGTGGCGCGCGCGCCGAGCACCTGCGATTCGGCCTGACTGACGGAGTTGCGCGTCTTGCCGCCGTCGAAAATGTTCTGATCGACGCTGATGCCGGCGCCGCGCGGCGCAAGCCGCGAGATCTGCGTCGAATGCACGCCGCGCGTCGTCGCATTGGCCGGCGTGTCGGACTCGGTGATGCTGGCGCCGATATCGGCGGAGGCGGTGACCCGCGGACGGTATCCCGAGAGCGCCTGCGGCACGTTCTCGTTGGTGACGCGCACGGCGGCGCGCTGGGCGTTCAGCGTCGGATTGCCTGCATAGGCCCTCCCGAGCGCCGCCTCCATGGTCTGGGCGGATGCCATCGTCCCGCCCGAATCCAGCAACCCGGCCGCCAGCAGCGCCGCGAAGCCGATGCCGACCGTCTTCCCATCTCGCAGATATCGTTTCACCGGACGCCTCATGTGCGGACTCATGTCACGCCCAGGCATCGCCCCAGCCTCGGCATATTAACGCGAGATGCATACCCTTCGCGTGGCGTCACGCCAACGGGTCCACAGCTTTCGGTGCGGCAGTGCCGCAAAAATGCGACACTTCAGGCTTAGAACACGAAGGTTGGTGAACGGCGGAATTCGGCCAGCGCGGGCGCCGCCGCGTCGAAAACCGGCCGGCCCGAGACGGTTCCATCCGATTTGCGGTAGAGCGTGACGCGCGCGGCGCGCCCCTGCCCCTCGACCGCGATCAGCCGGCCGCCGGACGCCAGCAGCCCGAACAGGTCTTCCGGCGGCTCCTCGCAGGCCCCGCTGACGAGGATCGCATCGAACAATTCGGGCTGCGGCCGCTGCGCTGTCGCGGTCGCGCCGGTGTCCTGCAGCGCGCCGTTCGCCAGCGCCAGCGCGTCGGCATCGGGCTCCCAGAGCGTCGCCGCCGCCCCCATCGCCGCCATCAGCGCCGCGCCATAGCCGGAGCCGCCGCCGAATTCGAGCACGCGCTCGCCCGGCTGGATGTCGAGATTCTGGATCATGCGGGCGATGACCATGGGCGCCATCAGCGCGCGGCCGGTGCCAGCCAGCGGCACGGACTGGTCGAGATAGGCCAGATGCGAGGCCGATGCCGGCAGGAACGCCTCGCGACGAACCCTGTCGGCGGCGGCCAGCACCGCGCGATCGGTGACGTCATAGGTCCGCAACTGGCAATCGACCATCATGCGGCGCAAGTCGGCGAAGCTGTCCATCTCGTCCAATCCCGTGATTGGGACCCTGTTTCGCAAGGCCGGGTTTCCCGGCCGGAAACAGCGCCGCCATCGCATCCTGCTTGTGTTCGACGACGGCCGAAAAGGCAAGATCGAACCGTGCGGGCGAACGCCACGCCGGCGCTGGATGAACAATCCGGAAGATTTGGAGGCCTCGCCCGGAATCGAACCGGGGTGCAAGGATTTGCAGTCCTCTGCGTAACCACTCCGCCACGAGGCCGTCCCGTCCGCCGCGCTGGCGGAGCGCGGCGTCGCCGAGACGCGCGTCTAACCACATGCCGGGCACGCCCGCAAGCCAATCCGTACAAGCCAATCCGTGTCAGGGCGCGCCGGTCGGCCGGTTTTGGCCCGCGCGTCCGGGGCCATGCGCGATCAGCGCCCGCAGCAGCAGCGCCAGCACGACGGCGTTGAGGAGGTGCCAGGCCCAGTGCAGGCCGAACGGAACCACTCCGCAGGCCGCGGAATCGAGCGAGCGCAGCGTCAGCGACAGCGCGAAAACCAGACCGGCCAGCAGCAGAAGACCGGCGGCGTCGGGGGCCATGCCCCGCAGCCGCAGCGCCAGCGCGACGCCGAACAGTCCGAGCACGAAAGCGGCGTAACCGGCCGAGCCGCGCATGCCCTGCGGGAGCAGCGGTCCCAGCGCCGCCGACAGGCCGAAAGCCGCCGCGACGAACAGGGCCACGCCGATGAGGCTCGCCGCCGCCGACAGCCTCAGGAAGCGATGCAGCGCCAGCCCGAAGCAGGAGAAGGCGAAAAGCTGGATCGGAACGACGTCGGCCAGCAGCGTCCAGCGCTGCGGCATGGTGTGGAACAGGAAGGAGCCGACGCCGATGGCGAAGACGAGCCCGATCAGCAGCGCAGCAGTGAGGTCGCGCCCGCCGGCGCGGCGCCAGAGCAGCAGGCCGGCGAAGGCCGCCAGGATGAACGCCCCGTTCGTGACGGCGTTCAGGGGCTCGGCCCAGAAGGCGTCGCTGAGGCGTTCGCAATAGCCGAAGACTGTCGTGGTCGCAGGCGGCATCGGCGTTCCCTCGCCGGGGAGCTAACGCTTCGCCGGCGACAGTTCGACGACGGCCTTGTCCGCGGACGGATTTCTGGCCGCAAGTTTCCCGAGCCCAGGCTTGCCGGCCCCCGACACGCGCCCTTTCGGCACGAGGCCGATCAGGCGCTCCGCCACCCGCGAAGCGAAGCGCTGGAGCGCCGAAAGCGGCTGCTGGAGCAGTCGCAGCAGCAGCAGATGCAGCGCGATGACGCCGGCCAGCAGCACCGGGTAGAGCCAGAACCCGGCTTCGCCGAGCGGGATGTCCTGCAGCACGGGCTGCAGGAAGACCAGCACGAAGCCGTTGATGACCAGCAGTTCGAGGGTCTTCCGGCCGATCCGCGCCAGCGCCGGACCGAAGACGGAACCGGCGAGCGCGCGCGCGACGCAGAGCGCCAGGACGCAGCCGAGCGCCGCCGTCGCATAGAAGAGCGGGATGAAGCCGACCTCGCCGGTATGCAGCCAGACGACCGATTCCGTCTTCAGTTGCCATTGCGGACACGCCGGCAGCGGATCCCAGGCGCAGCCCCGGTTCGCCAGCGCAAGCCAGGCCACGGCCGGGGCCAGCACCGGCGCCAGCCACAGCGGCGCCGTCCGGAGATGGCCGGAAAACGCCATGCCGAGCGCGAAGAACACCGTTCCCGCAAACCAGGTCCGCAGCATGAAGGCCTGCGGCAGATGGGGCACGAGCAGGCTGGCAAGTCCGAGCGCGGCGACGATCGCCCAGGCGAGGCGCGGCGGCGCGTGACGGAACACGGCGAAGGCGATCAGCCGCACGAAGGCGAGCGCAACCAGAAACCACACCACCACGGTCGAGAAATCGCGGCCCTTGAGGCTCGATTCGAAGCCATAGCGCAGCAGGTCTATGTCTGGGCCGGCGCCCAGCCCCTGCTGCGCCGCCAGCGCCAGCAGGCCGAACGCGTGGACGCTATAGGCCAGCACCAGCAGGAACAGCGAGGTTTTCAGCACGTTTCGCCAGCCCTTGCTGGCAAGTTTCGACGCGCCAGCGCCCGAAACCAGGAAGAACAGCGGCATCGCGAAGGCGGCCAGCACCTTGTATTGCAGGAAGGCCGGCGCGAGCACGACCGCGTCCGGGCGCTCGAGGAACAGCACTTCGAGCGCGTGCCCATAGAGCACGATCACCATCGCCAGCCCGCGCGCGACGTCGATCAGCGGCGCGCGCGGCGCTCCTTGCGCGGACGATGCTGGCGACGACGAGGTTGGAGAAGGCCGCAAGACGATGTCTTTCCCGATCCGCTTAAACCGGTGATTGTGGCGATCCAGAAGACCCGTTTTCGGATGAATTCGGAAACAAATCCTTAAACGAGGGTTAACCGGCCGCCGGACCTGGGCGCATCCGCCGCATCGCACTGCACAATCCGCCCATACTATAGGCAACAATCGGTGAGAAGCAGGCAGAATTCACCGTTCGCCTAAATCGTGTGCATTATCTTGGATCAAGCACCTTGTTCGTTAGTCTCTCAGCACAAGACGGGAAACAATTATTAACAGAATCACACGATCGCATGCATAAAACGCATATCGGAATTGAGCGCCCGCCTCTGTGAGGCGCAGGCTGGCTCACTTATATGCACTGCACAACGAATTCATCGCTGTGGGCGCCGACCCGAGCCGGAATAACCAGGAACTACCGTTATGTTCGTCACCATGATCGCCGCCAAGATCCGCGCCTATCTGCGCTATCGCGAGACCGTTCGCGAGCTCTCCCGTTTGACCGACCGCGAGCTCGACGATCTCGGCCTGTCGCGCTCGGAGATCCCGTTCGTCGCGCGCACCCACGCCGCCGTCTGAGCGCCATCTGCTTCAAACAGTAGTTCTCCCGGGTTCTCCGAGTCCTCCCCTCGAAGCCCGGTCCCGAGAGCGAATGCCCGCCGCAAGGCGGGCATTTTGCGTTTTGGGGCCGCGGCGCGGCACCCGCTCCCTTGACCTGCGGCCCTGCTGCGGACACATCCCGCAGATGACGCAAAACCCCGTTCACATTGTCGGCGGCGGTCTCGCCGGCTCCGAGGCCGCCTGGCAGATCGCGCAGGCCGGCGTTCCCGTCGTCCTGCACGAAATGCGCCCCGGGCGCGGCACCGACGCGCACAAGACCGACGGGTTGGCCGAACTCGTCTGCTCGAACTCCTTCCGATCCGACGATTCGCTGAGCAATGCCGTCGGCCAGCTCCATTGGGAGATGCGGCGGCTCGGCTCGCTGATCATGACCGAGGGCGACGCCCATCAGGTGCCGGCCGGCGGCGCGCTCGCGGTCGACCGCGACGGGTTTTCGCAAGCCGTGACGCGGGCGCTCGAAGCCCACCCGCTCGTCACGATCGACCGGGCCGAGGTCGCGGGCCTGCCGCCTGCCGACTGGGACAACGTCATCGTCGCCACCGGCCCCCTCACCTCGCCTGCGCTGGCGCAGGGCATCCAGTCCCTGACGGGCGAGGATTCGCTCGCCTTCTTCGACGCGATCGCGCCGATCGTCCATTTCGATTCGGTCGATATGGACAAGGCCTGGTTCCAGTCGCGCTACGACAAGGTCGGTCCCGGCGGCACCGGCGCCGACTACATCAACTGCCCGCTCGACCGCGATCGGTACGAGGCCTTTATCGACGCGCTGCTCGCCGCCGAGACGACCGAGTTCAAGGAATGGGAGGGCACGCCCTATTTCGACGGCTGCCTGCCGATCGAGGTGATGGCGCAGCGCGGCCGGGAAACCCTGCGCTGGGGGCCGATGAAGCCGGTCGGCCTGACCAACAGGCACAACCCCACCGTCAAGGCCTATGCCGTCGTCCAGCTCCGGCAGGACAATGCGCTCGGCACGCTGTTCAACATGACCGGCTTCCAGACCAAGCTGAAATATGGCGAGCAGGCCGCGATCTTCCGGATGATTCCGGGCCTCGAACAGGCCGAGTTCGCCAGGCTCGGCGGCATCCACCGCAACACCTATCTCAACTCGCCAAAACTGCTCGACGGGTGGCTGCGGCTGAAGGCCGATCCGCGCCTGCGCTTCGCCGGGCAGATCACCGGCTGCGAGGGCTATGTCGAGAGCGCCGCGATCGGCCTGCTGGCGGGACGGATGGCCGCGGCCGAGCGCCTCGGCCAGACGCTCGACCTGCCGCCGGCGACCACGGCGCTCGGCGCGCTGGTCAATCACATCACCGGCGGCCACATCGTCACCATCGACGAGGGCCCGCGCTCCTTCCAGCCGATGAACATCAATTTCGGGCTGTTCCCGCATATCGAAGGCCAGGCGACGCATGGCCCCGACGGCAAGAAGCTCAAAGGTCCGGCCAAGAGCGTCGCGCGCAAGCATGCGCTCACAGCTCGCGCCAAGGCTGAAATGGAGGTCTGGGCCGGCGGCGGCGATGCCTCGCAGGCCGCCGAATAGGACGATCCCCAGTCGCGCGGCGCAAAAGGGGTTGCGCCTGCCAGGTGGCGTGGGTATACGCGGCCACCGATCCCGGATAGCTCAGCGGTAGAGCAATCGACTGTTAATCGATTGGTCGCAGGTTCGAATCCTGCTCCGGGAGCCACCGCCTCTTCGCACGATCGGACAGGCCGCTCGAAAGCCCGCGCTTCGCGGGCTTTCGCATGTCTGGGGTCCGGCGCAAGGCAATCCGGACACGCCGCGGGGGGTGAACCATGGCCTACACCGACGAACTCCCTGCCCTGATCGAGCTTGAACAGGCGCTGCGCCGAAAGATCGCCGTTCGGATCGCGCAAGAGGCAGGCGCGCCGGCCGGCTCCCCTTTGTCCGGGCAGATGGGCGCCGCCGACGACGCCATCGCGGATTGGGCCGAGCAGGGCGAGGACGACCAGGATTTGCGCGCGTTCCGGCCGATCGGTCCCCTGACGGAACTCCTCGCGAACCATGCAACCGTCGTCGAAAGGATCCTCGACATCCGCGATCGCAGGTTGTCCTGAACGCTTGCGGCACATATCGCCGGTCGGCCGAAAGGATTCGGTCGTCATCCGCGGTTCAAGCCCTGACGCGCGTGAGAACATCTGGCCGAATCATCGACCGAGAGGTTCGGCTTCGGCCGTAATCGCCGGGCCCGGCCCGCATGAATCGGCTCCGACGACCCAAATCCGCCCCGAGGGAGGGTTGGAACTGGTCGCAATTGCCGCTCAACATAGATTTATCATAGAAATACAGAGAAATCGACTTGCGACAAGCACAGCAGACACGCTATTCTCTAGATGTCATTCCCAGATGTCTGGCTCTGCTTCGCGGCGTCGGACTCCCCCGCCGGTTTTGATCTCTGTTGTCATCCTGGAGTTTCCATGTCCGAAACCAATGTCGAACTCGTCGAACTCTCGGCCATGATCGTCGCGGCCTATGTCGGCCACAACAATGTCACGCGGGCCGATCTGCCTTCGCTGATCGAGAACACCCATGCGGCGCTGGTCGGACTTGGCAACGAGCCCGCCCCGGCTCCTGCCGCGCCGCTGGTCCCGGCCGTCTCGATCAAGAAGTCGATCACGCCCGATTATCTGATCTGTCTCGAGGACGGGCTGAAGTTCAAATCGCTGAAGCGGCACCTCAATACCAAGTTCGGCCTCTCGGCCGACCAGTACCGCGCCAAATGGGGCCTGCCCTCCGATTATCCTATGGTCGCTCCCGCCTATGCCGAGCGCCGCTCCGCGATGGCGAAGTCGATCGGCCTCGGCCGCAAGCCCGCCGCGCCGGCGAACGGCGTAGCGGCAGCCGATGCCGCCGCCCCCAAGAAGCGCGGACCCAAGCCCAAAACCGCAGTCTGAGACCTTATCGCCTGCCGCGCCATGACGGGCGCTATTCTCGCCGCGGGTGACCCCGCCACCAGACGACGACACAGGGAGCCGCCGCGCCGACCAGCGTGGCGGCTTTTTCCGTTCAGGCGATGATCCGCCGGAACACCGCACGGCCAGCGCGGTTCTCCCCGCAGCAACAGCAGGAGGACATCATGGCGACGACCCCCAAAGACGCGGGCCAGCCCGAGGCGCTGGCGACATTCGCGGCGACCGCGCGCAATGCCGGCCAGAAGCCCGACGATATCGGCCTGAAGGCTACGCCCGCGACGAAGCCGGTCGCGACCTCGCCGCAGGCCAAGCAGGACGCCGCGACGCGCGTGCTGCAGGAGGGCGTCACCGGCAAGGACCGCGGCGCCGACGAGGCGGTCGACGCCCTGCCAGATCGCACTGCCGGCATGCAGCCGGACAAAAACCCGTGATAGCGCTCGGGCGCTGGCCAGCCGCGGCGTCGCGCCCTAGCTAGAAGCGTATGACCGTATCGCTTTACTGGTTCCGCGACGACCTCAGGCTCGCCGACAACCCCGCACTCACCGCCGCTCTCGGACATGGCCCGACGCTGTGCCTCTACATCCTCGACGAGGACGGCGACCGCCGGCCGCTCGGCGGCGCGGCGGGCTGGTGGCTGTCGCGTTCGCTGGCGGCGCTCGCGGCCGAGATCGAGAGGAAGGGCGGCGAACTCGTGCTGATGCGCGGCGACCCTGCCACGCTTGTCCCCGAGGTGGTCGCGGCGGCAAAGATCGACCGCGTCACCTGGAACCGGCGCTACGAGGCGGCGACGATCGCGCTCGACAAGGGTCTCAAGGAGACGCTGGGCGCGGCCGGCGTCGCGGTCGAGAGCTTCAACGCCGCGCTGCTGAACGAGCCGTGGCAGGTCAAGGGCAAGTCCGGCGACTGGATGAAGGTGTTCACGCCCTATTGGCGCGCGGCGCGCGCGCTCGGCGAGCCGGCGGCGCCAAAGCCAGCGCCGAAGACGATTGCCCCACTGGCCTTGCCGAAAGCGCTCGCGAAACAAGCGGTCTCACTTGCCGATCTCGACCTGGAGCCAACCAAGCCCGACTGGGCCGGTGGCATGCGGGCCGAGTGGACGCCCGGCGAGGCCGGCGCGCGCGACAGGCTGACCGACTTTCTCGGCAATGCGCTGCAGGGCTATGCCGAGGGCCGCAACCGCCCGGACTATCTCTCCACATCGAAACTCTCGCCGCATCTGCGCTTCGGCGAGATCGGCCCGCGCCAGATCTGGCATGCAACCCATGCCGCGCTCGCCAGCGGCGAGGCTGCGGGCACGCAAGCCGATGCCGACAAGTTCCTGTCGGAGGTCGGCTGGCGCGAATTCGCCTATCATCTGCTGTTCTACAATCCCGGCCTCGCCACCGAGAACTATAACCGCCGCTTCGACGACTTCCCCTGGAAGCCGAACGCCACGGCGCTGAAGGCCTGGCAGCGCGGTCTGACCGGCTATCCGATCGTCGACGCCGGCCTGCGCGAACTCTGGACCACGGGCTGGATGCACAACCGCGTCCGCATGATCGTCGCCTCTTTCCTGATCAAGCATCTCCTGATCGACTGGCGCGAGGGCGAAAGCTGGTTCTGGGACACTCTCGTCGACGCCGACCCGGCCAACAATCCCGCGAGCTGGCAATGGGTCGCGGGCTCGGGCGCGGACGCCGCGCCCTATTACCGCATCTTCAACCCCGTCACACAGGGCGGGAAGTTCGACCCCAGGGGCGATTATGTCCGGCGCTGGTGTCCCGAACTCGCCAGACTCGCCGATGGCCTGATCCACGAGCCATGGGCCGCCTCCGCGCCCGAATTGCGCGATGCCGGAATCGTGTTGGGCGAAACCTACCCGAAACCGCTGATCGGGCTCGATGCGGGGCGTCAAAGGGCTCTCGACGCGCTGGCCACGTTGAAACCAGTTTGAATTCCGCAACGTATGATCTAGCGCGACCAAACTGCTGAGGACCTTGCCCCGCATGCGTATCGCCGTCATCGGCTCCGGCATCGCCGGAAACGCCGCAGCCTGGGCCTTGGCCACGAGCTCGCCGCACGAGATCGTCCTCTATGAAAAGGACAGCCGGCCCGGCGGGCATTCGGCGACCGTCGATATAGACCATGGCGGCGCGTCGATCGCGGTCGATACCGGCTTCATCGTCTATAACGAGCTGAACTACCCGAACCTGACCGCGCTCTTCGCGTATCTGAATGTGCCGACCCAGGCCTCAGACATGGGTTTTGCCGTTTCGGCCGATGGCGGGCGGCGCGAATGGGCCGGGCGCGGCGACGGCATGATCGACGGCCTGTTCGCACGGCGGCGCAACATCGTCTCGCTCTCGCATTACAAGATGATCGCGGAGATGTTCCGCTTCAACAAGGCGGCGGTGGCCGCTCATCACGCCAACAAGCTCGGCGGAATGACGATCGGCGAATACCTGGCCGCCGGCAAATACTCGGCGACCTTCCGCGACGACTATCTCGTGCCGATGGGGGCGGCGATCTGGTCGATGCCGCAATCGAAGCTGCTCGGCTTCCCGGCGGCGAGCTTCATCGCCTTCTTCGAGAACCATCGCCTGCTGCATTGGGACCGGCCGAGCTGGCGCACGGTGACCGGTGGCTCCCGCGTCTATGTCAAGAAGCTGACCGCGCCATTTCGGGACCGCATAAGGCTGAACTGCGCGGTGACGTCGATCCGGCGGGACGCCGGCGGCGTCGAGGTGACCGACGCGTCCGGCGCCGAGCGCTACGACCAGGTCGTGATCGCGGCCCATTCCGACCAGGCGCTCGCCATGCTCGCCGACGCTTCGGCCGACGAGCGTAATGTGCTGGGCGATATCGGCTATCGGCCCAACGATGTCTGGCTGCACCGCGACGTGGAGCTGATGCCGCGCCGGAAGGCGGCCTGGGCCGCGTGGAACGTGCTGGCGGGCGACGACCCGGATGCCGAACTGACGCTAACCTACTGGATGAACGCGCTGCAGGGCATCGACAGGCGCAAGCCGGTCTTCGTCACGTTGAATCCGCCAGTGCCGCCGAAACCGGAACTGACCTTCGGGCGTTTCAACTACAGCCACCCGCAATACGACCGGGCCGCGATCGCCGCGCAGGCGAAGCTCGCCGGCATCCAGGGTCGCAACCGGGTCTGGTTTGCCGGCGCATGGACCGGCTACGGTTTCCATGAAGACGGGCTGAAGGCCGGGCTCAACGCAGCCGAGGCGCTCGGCGCGACGATCCCTTGGCGCAGCCCGGCGCAAGCTGTGGCGGAGGCCGCCGAATGATGCAGGCCCGTGACATCGCAGCCCGGTTCCCGGCCCCAACGAGCCCAGTCTCGCTGGTGCCGGGCACGGTGATGCATGCGCGCATGAAGCCGAAAACCCACCGCTTCACCTATCGCGTCTTCAACCTGCTGATCGACCTCGACCGGCTGCCCGAGGCCGGGCGCGCCAGCCGCCTCTTCCGGATCGGGCCGGGCCTCTCGCTCGCCTCTTTCCGCGAGAGCGACCATGGCGACGGCAAGATGAAGCTACGGACCCATGTCGAGCGGTTGCTCGTGCCTGCGGGCGTCGATCTCGCGGGCGGACGCGTGCTGCTGCTGTGCTATCCGCGCATCCTCGGCTTCGTCTTCAATCCGATCTCGGTCTACCACTGCTACGATGCGAAAGGCGCGCTCGTGGCCATGATCTACGAGGTCCGCAACACCTTTGGCGAGATTCACTCCTATGTCGCCCCGGTCGTCTCCGGCGAACTGAGCGAGGCCGGCCTGAGACAGGAGCGCGACAAGCTGTTTTATGTCTCGCCGTTTCTCGACATGAAGCTGCGCTACCATTTCCGCCTGCTGCCGCCGACCGACAAGATACAGCTCCGCATTCTCGAAACCGATGCGGAAGGCCCGATCCTGGCTGCAACCTTCACGGGCATGCGGCAGGATCTGACCAGCGCGGCGCTTTTAAGGGCCTGCACCGCCATTCCCTTCATGACGCTGAAGGTCGTGGCCGGCATCCATTGGGAGGCGCTGAAGCTCTGGCTCAAGGGGGTGCGGCTGGTCACTCGCCCTGCCCCGCCCGCCCCGGCGAGCTATGCGACGCCGCCACACCAACCACCCGCCGCCTGGACGCAACACAGGCCCTTGACCGCTGCAGACAGCAGATGAGAGCCACCATGAACGCCATGATCGCCGACCCGACCAAAGCCGGACCGGCCACGCTGCTGGTAACGACCGCCAATGTCGCGGAGATCTCGAAGAATCTCTCCTTCGCCACGCGCCAAGCGCTCAAGCTGGCGGCCCGGCTGACGCGCGGCGAACTGACGGTGACGCTGCCAGACGGCCGCATGCTGCTGTTCCAGGGCACGGAGCCCGGTCCGCATGCCCAGATCGAGGTGCATGATTTCCGCTTCGCCTCGCGGCTGTCGGATGGCGGCGACCTCGGCATCGCGGAAGCCTATCTGCGCCGCGAATGGGACACGCCCGACCTCGCCAAGTTCCTCGAACTCTTCGCGGCCAACTATCCGGTGATCCAGACGCTGCTCGCCGGCAAGCCGCTGGTCAGGCTCTGGCAGATGTTCCAGCATTTCCGCCGCCGCAACACGAAATCGCAGGCGCGCAAGAACATCCATGCCCATTACGATCTCGGCAACAAGTTCTACGGCGCCTGGCTCGACAGGACGATGACCTATTCGTCCGGCATCTTCTCGCCCGGCTGCACCGACCTCGCCGCCGCCCAGACCCGGAAATACCAGGCGCTGGCCGAGCAGACCGGCATCCGGGCCGGCGACAATGTGCTGGAGATCGGCTGCGGCTGGGGCGGCTTCGCCGAATACGCCGCGCGCGAGATCGGCTGCAAGGTCACCGGCCTGACGATCAGCCGGGAGCAGTTCGACTTCGCGCAGGAGCGCATCCAGAAGGCGGGGCTTTCCGACCGCATCACCTTCAAGCTGCAGGACTACCGCGACGAGACGGGCACCTATGACCGGATCGCCTCGATCGAGATGTTCGAGGCCGTCGGCGAGGCGTTCTGGCCGGCCTATTTCGAGCAGTTGCACGATCGGCTCAGGCCCGGCGGCACGGCCGGACTTCAGGTCATCACCATCCGCGACGAGAGCTTCAAGGTCTATCGCAGCGAACTCGACTTCATCCGCGCCTATATCTTCCCCGGCGGCATGCTGCCGACGCCCTCGATCATGAAGGGCCTCGGCCAGAAATTCGGCGTGCCGCTGACCCATGAGCGCATTTTCGGGCTCGACTACGCCAACACGCTGGCGAGCTGGCGCGACCGCTTCCGCGCCGCCTGGCCGCAACTCGTGCCGATGGGCTTCGACGAGCGCTTCCGGCGGATGTGGGAATACTACCTCGCCTATTGCGAGGCCGGCTTCCGCACCGGCAATATCGACGTCCGCCAGATGGTTTTCGCGAAGGCCTCGTGAGCGAAACGACGACCGCGCCACGAGCAGCGCCGGCCGAGCAGCGCTGGCCGGTGCTGCTGGCCTATGCCCTGCCGGCGCTGCCGCTGGCGGCGCTGAGCCTGCCCTTCTACGTCATGGTGCCGGAGTTCTACGCGCGCGACATCGGCCTGCCGATCGCGACCGTCGGCTATGTGCTGCTGCTGGTGCGTCTGCTCGATGCCGTCAGCGACCCGCTCGCCGGCTGGCTCGCCGACCGCTACCGGCCCGGCTTCGGCCGCCGCCGGCTTTGGGTCGCGGCCTCGGCGCCGCTGGTGGCGCTGAGCGCCTGGTTCGTGCTCGCCCCGCCGGCCAGCGCCACGGCCGGCTATCTCCTGCTCTGGGCGAGCCTGCTCTCTCTCGCCTGGACGGCCGCGCAGGTGCCCTATCAGGCCTGGGGCGCGGAACTCTCGCGCAGCTATGCCGGCCGCACCCGCGTCGCCGCCTTTCGCGAAAGCGCGACCGTGGTCGGGACGCTGCTGGCGCTGGTGGTGCCGGCCGTGATCCAGAGCCGTGGCGGCGACGCCCGCGCCGGCCTGCTGGCGCTCGCCATGATGATCGGCCTGTCGCTCCCGCTGTTGGCGCTCGTCGCCGTCTGGCGCGCGCCGGAGCCGGTCGAGCGCTCGCGAACGGCGCTGCTCTGGCGCGCGGGACTGGACGGCATCCTCGCCAACCGCCCGTTCCGGCGGCTGCTCGCGGCCTTCTTCATCAACAGTTTCGCCAACGGCCTGCCCGCGACGCTGTTCCTGTTCTTCGTCGCCGAGAGGCTCGGCGACCGCGACGCGGCCGGGCCGCTGCTGGTGCTGTATTTCCTGTGCGGCGTCCTCGGCGTGCCGTTCTGGCTCTGGCTGGCGGGCCGCACCTCAAAACACCGCGCCTGGGCCTGGGGCATGGCGCTGGCCGTCCTCAGCTTCACAGGGGCGATCTTCCTGCGCGAAGGCGACGTCTTCGCCTTCGGCATCGTCTGCGTGCTGACGGGGCTGGCGCTCGGGGCGGACGTCGTGCTGCCGGCTTCGATCCAGGCCGACGTCATCGACATCGATACGGAGGCGACGGGCTCGGAGCGCGCCGGGCTTTATCTCGGTCTCTGGGCGCTTGCGACCAAGCTCGCCTTTGCGGGCGCGGTCGGCCTCGCCTTTCCGCTGCTCGGCTGGGCGGGCTTCGACCCGGCGGCCGGCACGAAGACGCAGGGCGGCCTTCTGATGCTCGGGCTGCTCTATGCCGGCCTTCCCTGCCTGCTCAAACTCGGTGCGATCGCGCTGGTCTGGAACTTTCCGCTCGACCGGGCCGCGATCAGCGAGGTCGCGGCCCGGATTGCGACGCGGGCGCAATGAGCGGCGAACGTCTTCGACCGCTCATGCCGTGCGTCAGCCTGTATTGCCGCCGACGATGGCCTTGGCTTCGGCCTTGATCGGGCGATATCTGAAGGTCGCGCAGATGATGCCGTGATCGTTGGTGCCTCTGATCTTGTGATCCTCGAAGTTGAGGTGATCATTTGCCACGGTCATGCCGTCGAACATCCAGATGCGTTTGCGGGAGTTGTCGTAGAACTCCTCACTCACCAGAATATGGTCGAGCGACTCCATGATGTCCTGATGGATATGCGTGTAGTAGACGTCGCGCGTGTTGCGGTATTCTTGGAGGGTCTGCGCGGTGTAGAGCGCCGTATCGCCACCGCCCTTCGAGTCGCCGACAAGAAATTTCGGCTGCTCGGTGAGAATGTTGACCGTGTTGCTGTGCTGGCCGTCATTGATGTCGCCCAGAACAACGACCGCTGTATCGGTCTTCTTCATCTGCTCCGACAGCATGAAGCGCAGCGCCGCCGCTTCCGCCGTGCGCCGGATCGTCGAGATGGCCGCACCAAGGCCGGTGCTGTGCTTGGAATAGGTGTCCCGTTCGGCCTTGAACCAGGCCTCCCGGCCGATCTGCGTCGGCCCCTTCGACTTGAAGTGACAGACATAGACATGGACTTCGCCATGGTCGGCGCGGGGCTTGATGGTGAAATGCAGGACCGGCCGCGAAAAGCTCTTGATGTTGACGCTGATCGCAGGCGTCTGCGGATCGTCGCCGGAGCTCTTGAGCACGAATTTTTCGGGGAATTTCACGACCCAGCGTGGCGCGCCGGTGAGCAGGCCCTTGCGGACGATAGCCGCGCAGACGATGCGACCGCCCTTGGCATCGGGAGGCACGACGGAATCGTATTCGGCGTCCAGACCCGATTTCGTCAGGGCTCGCGCGAGCGAATCGGCGTGCCATAGCTCCTGAAACCCGAAGACATCCGGCCTGAGTTCGCCGATGACGCGCGCCGTCCAGTCGATCTTGCGGTCATACTCGGCCTGCGACCAGCCATCCTTGTCGGTATAGATGGCGCGGCCGGGCTCGTTGAGATTGTAGAGGTTGAAGGTCGCGATGCCGAGCTGCTTCAGGTCCATGGCCGGAGCCTCCTGCAACCAGTGGTTACATCCGACTCATAACATTTTTGCGAAAGCGGGCAATGACCCAGAGGAAGGTCGCGCTCAATCCTTCCGCTTGTCCCAGCCGGTCGCCTTGGCGATCAGCCAGAAATAGGCCGGATAAGGCAGCAGGTTGATCGCCTTGATGATCCACGACAGCCGCCGCGGAAAGGTGATCTCGAAGCCTACGCGCGCGAAGCCGTCGACGGTGCGCCTCGCCGCATCGTCCATCGACATCAGGAACGGCATCGGGAAATCGTTCTTCCGGGTCAGCGGCGTGTCGATGAAACCCGGATTGACCACCTGTAGCCGGATTCCGAGCCTGTCGCAGTCGAATTTCAGCGCCTGGCACATGTGGATCGCGGCGGCTTTCGAGGCGCCGTAGGCGGCGGCCTTCGGCAGCCCGCCATAGCCGGCGGTCGAGGCGTTGACGGCGATCTGGCCGCGTTTGCGCTGCGTCATCCGCTCCAGCACGGCCGCCATGCCGCGAGCGACGCCCAGCGTGTTGACCGCGAACGCCTTCTCGAAAGCCTCGATGTCGAGCGCGCCCGCCCGCGTATAGGGCGCGACGCCGGCGTTCAGGAAGGCGAGCGCGATCGGGCCGTGGACGCTCTCGATCCCCTCGACAACCTGCTGCATCGAGGCCGTGTCGGTGACGTCGCCGGCATGGGCGACGATTCGGCCCGGAAGCCCCTCGGCGCGCTTCGCGATCTCCTCCAGCTGCTCGAGCCTGCGGGCGGTGATCGCCACCGTCCAGCCGCGCCGGGCCAGCTCCAGCGCCACCGCCTCGCCGATGCCGGAGCTCGCGCCCGTGATCCAGGCGACGCCGTCCTGCGGCTGCATGCGTGGCAATGCCATGAAAACTCCGGGAGCGGGGGGCGGATGGACCGCAGCCTCTCCTATCTAGGTCGGACCGATCAGTGGCGGAAGACCTTGCTAGTGGCGGAAGACCTTGCGAAGCAGGCGCATCACCGGGCCGGTCAACTGCAGCGGCGCGTCGGTGACGGCAAAGCAGATGCAGTCCTCGCCGGCATCGGCGATGGGCGTGTGGTCGAGATCGGCGTCGGCGATGGCGATGTCGCCGCGGCGATAATGTCCGAGCGGATCGGTGAAGCCGCCTTTGAGAAGCAGCGTCACCTCGTCGCCCTCATGGGTGTGCTGCGGCAGCCGCCGGCCGGCCTTGACCCAATAGAGCACCGCCTCGCCGGCTTCCGTCTCGGCGACGCGGTACTCCTTGATGCCCGGCAGCTTGAAGCGCCAGGCGATGTCGGGCGAACCACGCCCGACAAGCCGCAGCAGCGGCGCTGGCAACACGGCATCGGGGGCCGGCGACGCGGAAGCGGCGAGGCGATCGGGCTCGCCGGACAGGATCGCCTCCAGCATGCGGTCGCGCCCAGGAAGCGGCGTCCGCGCGGCCTGAGCCAGTTCCAGCCCCGCCAGATCCTCCAGCGCCGAGACGAAGGCCCGGTTTTCCCGCGACAGCTCCAGATGAGAGCCGACCAGCGCCTGCAACGGCGCGTTGAGGCTGCCCCCGGCATAGGAGGCCAGGAGGGCATCGATCGGTCGCGCCTGTGGTGTCTCGACCTGGTGCAGGTTCAAGATGTGTCGTCCTCGTCAGCCGGCCATGGCGGACATGGCTTAGGCGTTGCAGCGATGGATTTACGCAAACGGTTGCGGACTGGATCAAAATCGCGCGAGGACGCCCGGCTTTCAAGAGCGGCATGAATGTGTCGTCGCTCACAGCCCATGCGTGCTGCCGGCTGTGGCGCGCCGGCCACGTTCCGTGCAATCTCCACCGGCGGCGGGTTCCTGCCCGGCCGGCCTGTCCCTGCGGCTTGCACGAGAACGAATGCCTATGGCGACCCGATTGCTGTTTCGAGACGATGCCTATCTGCGGGAGACGACCGCGACGGTCGAGACCGTCACCGAACGCGGCGCGATCACGCTCGATGCGACCGTCTTCTACGCGACCGGCGGCGGCCAGCCCGGCGACGCCGGCACGCTCGTGACGGCCGACGGCCGCGAGATCGCCATCGGCGTCGCGATCTACGATCCCGACGACAGGAGCCGCGTGCTGCATGTCCCGCTCGAAGGACAGGCGCTGCCCCAACCGGGCGAGACGGTGACCCTGCGGCTCGACTGGGAGAAGCGCTTCAGGCGCATGCGCATCCACACCGCGCTGCACCTGCTCAGCGTCGTGCTGCCCTACCCCGTCACCGGCGGCGCGATCGGCGACGGTGATGGCCGGCTCGATTTCGACATTCCCGAAGGCGGGCTGGACAAGAACGAGATCGCGGACGCGCTGAACGGGCTCGTCGCCAGCAACGCCGACGTGACCGAACGCTGGATCACCGACGCCGAGCTCGACGCCAATCCCGGTCTCGTCAAGACGATGCGGGTCGCCCCGCCGCGCGGCTCCGGCCGGGTCCGACTGGTCGCGATCGGCGAGATCGACCTGCAGCCCTGCGGCGGCACGCATGTCAGGAACACATCCGAGATCGGCCTTGTCGCGGTCACGGATATCGAGAAGAAGGGCAAGCAGAACCGGCGCGTCCGCATCGCGCTCGTCTGAATACTTCACCAGCCGCCGGCAGAGCGGTCGAAACGACTGAGGAATTCACATGCCCAAGGACACCGTCTTCGTCTCGACCGACTGGCTGGCAGAGCGCCTGAACGCGCCCGATGTCGTGGTGGTCGACGGCTCCTGGTATCTGCCGGCTCATGGCAGGGATCCGCATGCCGAATATGCCGCGCGCCGCATCCCCGGCGCGATCCGTTTCGACATCGACGCGGTCAAGGATGCCGGCTCCAGCCTGCCGCACATGCTGCCCCGGCCGGAGGTGTTTTCCGCCGCCGTCGGCGCGATGGGGATCGGCGACGGCATGCGGATCGTCGTCTATGACGGGCTCGGCCTGTTCTCGGCCCCGCGCGTGCGCTGGACGTTTCGGACCTTCGGTGCGCGCGACGTCGTCATTCTGGAGGGCGGCTTCCCGAAATGGCAGGCCGAGGCGCGCCCGGTCGAGGAAGGCCCGCCCCGCGCCCGCGCCGCGCGCAGCTTCACCGCGAGGCTCGACCATTCGGCGGTGGCCGACGCCGACGACGTCGCCAAGGCCTTGGCCGGCGGGTCTGTGCAGGTCGTCGACGCGCGCCCGGCCGACCGCTTTCGCGGCGAGGCGCCCGAACCGCGCGCCGGCGTGCGCTCCGGCCATATCCCGGGCTCGCTCAACCTGCCCTTCCCGGCTATCATGCAGGACGGCCAGCTGAGATCTCCCGAGGCGATCGCAGCGGCCTTCAAGGAGGCCGGCGTCGATCTCGACCGGCCGATGATCACGAGCTGCGGCTCGGGCGTGTCGGCCGCGATCCTGTCTGCCGCGCTGGAGACGATCGGCAAGCCGCCGCGCGCGATCTATGACGGTTCCTGGGCCGAATGGGGCACAAGCGACAGGCCGCTGGCGACGGGGCCGGCGAAAAAGGGGTGATGCGTCGATTTTACTTGCCGTCAGGCTCGTGGTAGACAAAAATCGCATTTTGTTGAACAAGACGACCGAGCCCTGACGCGGATGAGTATCAAGAGGCCAGCAAGAGAACACGGGCTCTCCGCCGGCCGGTCGCGCAAGGCAGAACGCGACCATGCGCCGGTTCAAACTTCAGGCGTTGCGGCCGAAATTCTCGCCAAGGCGAAATCCTCCGGCCTTCTCGATGACAAGAGCAGCCGAATTTCCGGCCGCGTCAGCAGCGCTCTCGTCGCCCAGGCCAAGCGGCGCACCGGCATCGCGGAGGATACCCAACTCATCGAGTTCGCCCTCGCCAGTCTGGCTCTGGAGGACAACTTCCCCGCGGCCTTTGACGCCGTCAAAGGGACGGTGGACCCTGACATCAAGCTCGGCTTCTGAGCGTGCCTGAGTTTGACTTTCGGTCTGCAGCGCGGCTGGCGCGACCGACCGCTGTGTTGTCACGCCGTGCCGACGCCGATCTGCCCTTTCTCACTGGAGCTGATCTGGCAGGCCCGGGCGTTCTGCTCGATACCTGCGTCTACATCGACCAATCGCAGGGACGCCTCGGCCCGATCGTCCAGGCGGTGATCAAGGCCCGCCACGCATATCACCCAAGCGTCGCGATTCAGGAACTGATGTACGCTGTTGGCGTCCTTGATCCGACGCATCCAGCAACGGCAGCCGCCGTCGGCGCGATCAAAACGCTGATCGAGAGCATGCCCGCGCATCGGATCAAGGTTCCGGACCTCGATACGCTCGGTCGCGCGGCCGTGTTATCGGGCGTCCTGTGTCGACTGCAGAGGTATCAGAACGACCAGCGGCGCAAGGCCCTGCAGGATTGCGTGCTGTTCCTGCAGGCGATCAAGGATGGGCTCACCGTCCTGACGAAGAACATCAAGGATTTCGACTACCTGCTTCAGCTCATGCCTGAAGGCCGGGTGCTGATGTATCGATAGCCGAAGCTTCGGCTGCTTCCCGGCGGCGGCGTCCTCCGGTAGCCTCGGCCTTCGATAGGAGAGCGCCATGGCCGACCACGACCATCCCCATTCCCACCCCCACGACCACGAGCCGCGTTGGAAGCATGACGGCGTGCGCGTCGTCACCGGCGACAGGCTCGACCCCAACACGGCCCAGACGCCCGGCATGTTCCGGCAGGCGGCGATCAACCATGCCCGTGTCGGCGCGCAGAAAATCTGGGCCGGCACGGTCTCCATCCAGCCCGACGCCAGGACCGGCGTGCATCATCATGGCGAACTCGAAAGCGTGATCTATGTCGTGCGCGGCAAGGCCCGGATGCGCTGGGGCGAGAAGCTGGAATTCGTCGCCGAGGCTGGCCCCGGCGACTTCATCTACGTGCCGCCCTTCGTGCCGCATCAGGAGATCAACGCCAGTCCCGACGAGACGCTGGAATGCGTGCTGGTGCGTTCCGACAACGAGGCGGTGGTGGTCAACATCACCGATGTCGACCCGGTCGAGAAGCCGGAGGCGGTCTACTGGGTCGATCCGATCCACAAGCATCCTTGAGGCAACAGTCGCTCCGGCACGCATAGCCCTCTTTTGTCATCCCGGGCGAAGCGAAGCGCAGACCCGGGATCCATTCCGGAACGCTGGGCTTGAGAGGTTCAGGAATGGGTTCCGGATCGGCGCGGCTTCGCCGCTTGTCCGGGATGACACCAGGTGGGGCGCCCATCCACGAGGCCACGGCCTTCAGCGATGACGCAGCGTCTCCTGCCATCGGGCATGCGTCCGGCAACTGGACGCCGCCGCCCGGCACGGCTCATATATTGCGACCTCCGCAGGATCGAAGCCACCATGGACAACCGAAACGACCTCTGGCGCCATATCGACGCCAGCAAGCAGCGCTTCATCGAACTCAGCGACCGCGTCTGGGCCATGCCCGAGGTCTGCTACACCGAGGAGCGCTCCTGCGCGCAGCATGTCGCCGAGCTCCGGCACCAGGGCTTCAGGGTCACGGAGAACATCGCCGACATCCCCACCGCGGTGATCGGCGAGGCAGGCGAAGGCGGGCCGGTGATCGCGTTCCTGGGCGAATACGACGCCCTGCCAGGCCTGTCGCAGGAGGCCGGCAAGGCGCAGCACTCCCCTGTCGAAACCGGCGGGCACGGCCATGGCTGCGGCCACAACCTGCTCGGCTCGGCCGCGCTGCTGGCGGCGACCGCGATGAAAGACTGGCTCGCCGAGAACAGGATTCCGGGCCGCGTCCGCTATTATGGCTGCCCTGCGGAGGAAGGCGGGGCCGCGAAAGCCTTCATGGTGCGGGCCGGAGCGTTCGACGACGCCGATGTCGCCATCTCCTGGCACCCGTCGAGCTTCTGGGAGGTGACGCCGCCGCTCTCGCTCGCCAACACCCGCGCCGATTTCATCTTCACCGGCCGCGCGGCGCACGCCGCCGCATCGCCCGAACTGGGCCGCAGCGCGCTCGACGCCGTCGAACTGATGAGCGTCGGCGTCAACTACATGCGCGAGCACATGCCCAGCGACGCGCGCGTGCATTACGCCCTGCTCGACACCGGCGGGATCGCGCCCAATGTCGTGCAGGCCCATGCCCGCGTGCGCTATTCGATCCGCGCCCGCGACCTGCCCGGCATGCTCGAACTCGTCCAGCGCGTCCGCAAGATCGCCGAGGGCGCAGCGCTGATGACCGAGACCTCGATGCAGATGAAGATCGTCTCCGCCGTCTCCAACGTCGTCGGCAACGACCCGCTGGAGAGGGCGCTACAGAACATCATGGAAGACCTCGGCCCGCCACATTTCGACGATGCGGACAAGGCCTTCGCCGACGACATCCGCAAGACCCTGTCGCCGCAGGAGATCGCCGCCGTCTGGCGCTCGATCGGCTTGGCCCAGACCGACGCGGCGCTGGCCGACTTCACGGTTCCGCTCGACGCGCCCCGCAATCCGGCGATCGGCTCGACCGATGTCGGCGACGTCTCCTGGGCGGTGCCGACCGTTCAGGCGCATGCGCCCACCGTGGCGATCGGCACCCCGTTTCATACCTGGCAGATCGTGGCGCAGGGCAAGCAGCCGGCCGCCCACAAGGCGATGGTGCAGGTCGCCAAGGCGATGGCCGCAGTGGGCGCGGCCGTGCTGAGCGATCCGGCGCTGATGGCGGCCGCCAAGGCCGATCACAAGGCGAAGCTCGGCAAGGCCGGCTATGTCTCGCCGCTGCCGCCGGAGGTCAAGCCGCCGCTGACGATGTCGCTTGGCGGCTGAAGCGCGGAATCAGGACGGGCGCCGCTTCGCCGGCGTCGGCCCGGCATCCATGACGAGGCTGGCGTAGAATATCTCATCGCCCGCCGCATCGCGGACGGTGACGCGAAAACCCATATGGTCGCCATTTGGCAGGTGATCGCGCGCCATGTCGGTCAGGGCCGCCTTGGCCTCGGCGCAAGCGCTGGCTTCGTTGGGGAGATCGACCCCTTCGGTGTCGCGCTCCGTCCTGTCGCCAACATTCGTGTCGAAGTAGAAGCGTGTCATGCTCGGGTAATCCGTCGCGCGCGCTTGTGTTCCGCCGAGATGAAGAAATCTTCAGAATTCTCGCGGGCGGGGCAGAGCAAGCCAACGCAAACAAGGCCTTGCAAGACCTTATTTGCGTAGATGCAGATAGGATGGATCGAATTCGCCGAGCTCGCAGAGACCCGCCCAGTCCAGCACTTTCAGCCGCCGGCCGCGCAATTCGATCAGCCGTGCCGCCCGCAACTCGCGCAGCTTCTTGTTGGTGTGAACCGTCGAGAGCCCGAGCGCATCGCCGATCTCGGTCTGCGTCATCGGCAGTTCGCAGGTCACACCGTCGGACAGGCCCACGGCCTCCATCTTGGTGACGAACTCGCACAGGAAATGCGCCAGCCGGCTCGGCGCGGAACGCCGGCCGATGCCGACCATCCATTCGCGGAAGATCGCGGCGTCGATCAGCGCCTCGCGCCAGAACGCTTCCGCCACCTTGTACGAGTTGCGCGTGACCCGGCGTACGGCGTCATGGGGAATGAAGCCCACCAGCGCCGGCGTCAGCGTGCCGAGGCTGTGGTCCATCTTTTCGATATGGAGCGAATGCAGGTCTGGAACGTCGCCGGGAATATGCAGCGACATGATCTGGCGCTCGCCGCTGTTGACCAGCTTGTAGCGGCAGACGAGCCCCTCGAGAACGAGGCAGCATTGCAGCGTGATCTCGCCTTCGCTGACGATATCGACATTGGCCTCGAAGCGCTTCAGGACGACCGGGAGTTCCAGCAACGCCTGACGCTCTTCGCCCGACAATTCTGTGATGCTCTCCAGCTTTCGCAGAAGCGCCGCGAGATGGTCGGTCTTGTTCATTGTGCGGGCTGCGATTCTGGCTTGAAACAACGCAGGAACGGGCTCGCGGCGGAGCAGGCAACGGGTGGGCGCATCATGTCAGCATGACACTCAGCTTGACGCCTCGCGTCAAGCGTCAGCGCAGCCCGTCCTCGCCCTTGATCTGGTCCTTGGTCAGCCCGCCGATGCGCGGCAGCGGCCGTCCGGAATCGGTGATCGCGATCGCGACCAGGATTTCGCCGGCGCGCGGCGCGTCCGTGACCCGCACCTCGACCGCGTCGAAATGCGAGCGCACGAAGGCCGCGTCCTTGTGGCCGAGCGGCACGTCGATCGGCGTTCCGAGACCTCCGCGCTTCTTGGCCGAGGGGATCAAGGCCGGCCCCTTGCCGAGCGCGGCACGCACCGGCGCGCCCATCTTGGGATGCAGGATGGCCGCCGCATGCTCCAGCTCGCCGCCCTCGCCGACGATCGCCGCCTTGCCAAAACTCTCGGCGCTTTCGGGGCCGATGCCCAGCGCCGCGAGGCAGCGCTTCGTCAGAAGATCGCCGAGCTCGACGCCGATCTCCGTCAGCTCGGAGAGATCCTCCTCGTAACGCCCGGCGAAGGGGTTGGCGATCACGGCGACGGCGACGGCGCGGCGCGTCGGCGGGGTGATGGCCTTGCCGGATTCGCGATGCGTTTCATCGACTTGGGTGAGTATCTTGCGGATGTTGGCGGGCATTAAAGGGCTCCGACGCTGGACGGTGGGGCGCTGGAAGAACCCCTCTCCTGCAAGGAGAGGGGCAGGGGTGAGGTGACGAACGTAAGACCAGTGAGGTGCTGACTCGAAGGGCGCGGCGGTGAGGTCACGCCCAATGCGGAGAACGTCCGACCCCTCACCCTGCCCTCTCCCTCCGGGAGAGGGTTCCCAGCGCTCAATCCGGAGAACGGAACGCGCGTCACCGCTGCCCGTCCCAGATGCTGATCTGGTCCGCCCGCAGGCCTCCGACCCGCTCATGAATCCGCGCGCCTGTCGTCATCACCAGCACGAAAACCAGTTCGTCCGCCTGCGGCGAGCCCGGGATGCCGATCTCGACCGCGCCGAAATGGCTGCGGACGTATGCTGCGTTGATATGGGTCACCGGGATGTCGATGCGCGCGCCGGGACCGGCGACCTTCTTGGTCGAGGGTACGATCGCCTTGGCGTTGCCCAGAATCTCGCGCATGGCGTAGCCGCCCGGCACATGCCAGAGCGCGCCATGCTCCAGCTCGCCGGCCGAGCCGACGATCGCGCCCTTGCCATAGCCCTCGACGGTTTTCAGATCGCCGCCGAGCGCATTGAGGCAGCGTGTCGCCATGTCGAGCCCCGCTGGCTTCAAAGCCTCCATCATCGGCAGGATGTCGGGCTCATGGCGGCCGGCATAGGGGTTGGTCAGCACGGCGCAGACTGACGCGATGCGCTCGGTGCGGCCGGGCAGCGGGCCGAACTCGTGGAAGATTTCTTCCACGCTGGTCTGGACGCGTCGGATCTCGATCAGCTCGCTCATGATGCGCCTCAATGCCCGACGACGATGGGCGCGGTGTGAGAAGGCGGCGTATTGCGCGAACGGCCGGTGCGAATGAGCCCGTCGATCATCACCATGCCGATGCCGGGAATGTCGCCGAGCGACACCGCATCGAGCAAATGCCTGCCGGCCGAATGCTGCGGCCTGTCGAGGAAGACGAGGTCGGCGGGCTGGCCGACCGCGATGAAGCCGCCATCGAGTTTTCGCACGCGCGCCGTGTTGCCGGTGGCCATGCAGAAGGCGACCTCGGGAGGCACGCCGCCGAGGCTCGACAGGAAGGCGATCATGCGCAGAATCCCGAGCGGCTGCACGCCCGAGCCCGCCGGCGCGTCGGTGCCCAGAATCACCTTGTAGGTCAGGTTGAGCTCGGCGGCGGTCTTCACCGCCTCCAGCGCGGCGCGCTCGTTGCCGTTATGGACGATCTCGATCGCCCCCCTCGCCTGCTCGCAGAGCCGGCAGATGCCGGAGAAGCGAATGGACGTGTGGCCGCCATTGATATGGCTGATTACGTCGGGGTCAGCCTCCAGCACGATGTCCTCGTCGATCAGGCTTGAGCCGGCGATCGAGGGCCCGCCTGTATGGATGATCGACTGCAGCCCGTATTTGCGGGCCCATTCGACATGCTTTTTCGCCTCGGGACCGGTGTTGACCGTACCGAGCCCGATTTCGCCGATCATTTTCACGCCGGCGCGCGCCATCTCGGCATAGTCCTCCTCGACCATGCTGGTCTCGGCGATCGGCGCGCCGGCATGGATTTTCGCGCCCGTCGGCCGGAAATTCGCGAAAGTGCGCTGCGCCGTGATCGCCAGCGCCTTGACGCCGACCGGGTCCTTCGGGCGGCCCGGCAAATGCACCTCGCCGGCCGAGACGAAGGTGGTGACGCCGCCATTCACGCAGGAATCGATCCAGCCCATCTGGCCCTGCCGCGGCGTCCAGTCGCCGAAAACCGGGTGGCAATGGCTGTCGATCAGGCCCGGCGCGACCGGCGAGCCTTGCGCGTCGATGATCTGGTCGGCCTGGCTGCAATCGAGATCGGCCGCCCTGCCGATGGCGCTGATGCGGCCGTCGACCGCGATGATCGCGTCGGCATCGAGGATCGGCTGGTTGAGATCGCCCGACAGCACAAGGCCGAGATTGCGGATGACGAGCTTGCCCCTGGCCGGGCTGGACGCCGCCTCGACTGCCATGTCGGTCTCCGCGCTGGATTGCCGCCTGTTCAAAGCCTGCGAGACAGGCGGCGATTGCGAGACACATCTGGATTGAATGTGTAATAACAATCATGGACAGGCTGAAGGGCGCTGGCAAGAGGCCAGACGCCCGGCGGGAGACGGCAGTTGGCGACGGCACCGGACGAGACGGCGACGATCCAGACCGGCGGCGACAGGATTGCCCAGCCGGCCGCGCGCGGACGCAAGAGCGCGACCGCTGCGAGCGCGGCCGGCGGCTATGTCCTCGACGAGCAGGTCGGCTTCCTGATGCGGCGCGCCCAACAGCGCCATATCGCGATCTTCCAGCGCATCATGGGCGATGACGGGCCGACTCCGACCCAGTTCGCCGCCATGTCGAAACTCGCGGCCGGCGAGGAGATTTCGCAGAATTTGCTCGGCCGCATGACCGCGATGGACCCTGCCACGATCAAGGGCGTGATCGCCCGGCTGGAGGAGCGCGGCCTGGTCGAGCGTCTGCCCGACCCGGACGATCAGCGCCGCGTTCGCGTGCGCCTGAGCGCGAAGGGTCGCGAGGCCATGCCGGGCCTGACCGAGAAGGCGCGGGCAATCACGGCGGCGACGCTCGCCCCGCTCTCGCGCGAAGAGGCCGAGCGCCTGCTCGGGCTGCTGGCGCGTCTCGATTGAGCAGCCTGTGCCCGCAAAATCCGCTTGCGGAATTTTGTTTGCATACTAACAATAATCGACGCGAGGTTTGTTCGCGTTCCCTGCCCGTCCATGGCTGAGAGCGCGGCGACGGATCGGGAAGGCAGGCCGGCGATGACGAACGACAACATCATCGAGTGCGACGTCGTGATCATCGGGGCTGGGCCGTGCGGGCTGTTTGCGGTGTTCGAGCTCGGCCTGCTCGACATCAGGGCCCATCTCGTCGACATCCTGCCCAAGGTCGGCGGGCAATGCGCCGAGC